>Ga0099364_10008303_pt1 | contig 14631 bp, 20 predicted proteins | sample TergutTh196P3_FD_73070 | JGI IMG/M metagenome (GOLD analysis project Ga0099364, IMG submission 73070) | Microcerotermes parvus P3 segment gut microbial communities from Pointe-Noire, Republic of the Congo - Th196 P3 | ecosystem: Host-associated > Arthropoda: Insects > Digestive system > Gut ... | reverse complement strand
ACACAGCTTAGATACAGGATATTTTTTAATTTTCGACTCACATGAACCAAATAGAAAAATTTTTAGTTCAATTTTATACCCATTCAACTGTAAACCTATTTATTGCAGCGATTTGGATACATTTTTTAAAGCCTTAAATGAGAATAATATTGCATTTTCTCTTTTAAATTTGGGTACTCCAAATTTAGATTTAAACGAATTTATAAGACAAGCATACCTAAACAAAGATATAAAAAAAGTTCCTCTTATAGCCTATAGAAATCAAGGTGAAGATATTTACATAAAAGAAGCAGCTTCAGGGCTTAATCGCATTACAAGTTATATACTAAAATTTGACGAATTATTGTCATTTATGCTTGAATTTATATCGAGAAAAAAAATTTCACAGTGTACTTCTCAAATATGTGAATTATATGAATTCAATGAACTACACAAATATTCAAAACTTTCTCTGCCAGAAATTTATTTTAATTTTAAAGATTCTCTATTTGAACCGATGAATGCCTTTAACTATAAAAATTTGAATAGCTCCAAAGAATATATTGAGCTTATTAAGTATTTTATACTACATATAGAATCGTTTAACTGGTTAAAATAACTAATGCTCTGACCCCATCTGACCCCATCATAAAAAACTATCGCATTTTATGCTCATTATTAAAAATTTGTTCGCTATTTTCTATTTATTATAATTTTGTGTTGACATAAAATCATAATATAAAATTAATATAAATGATTTTGATTTTAAGGAATAAGGCCATGACAGAAATACCGGAAATTATGATAAAAGAAGACATGAAAATAGGTGAATTTTTAGTCGAAAACGGTTGTATAACTCCTGAAGCTCTCGATGAGGTTCTCGCTATACAAAAAGATAATCCTAATCGACTTATTGGAGAAATTCTCGTAACAATAGGTGCAATGTCAAAAGAGGAAGTAATTATGGCTGTAGAAATGTTCCTCATTATGACAAATAGTTCGGTTCAACACACGCATGAATGGCTTGATCAGGATGAAATAGATCTTCTGATGAATAAGCTGAATTCTAAACAATCATAAAATATTAATTGACAATTATAAGCACTTAATTTTATATTGTCTATATGATTGAATTTGAAGATAAAATATGTTTTGGATGCGGTAAAGAGAACGAACATGGTCTTAAACTCGAATTGAGCTTTGACGATGATACTAAAACTGCATATGGAGAGTTTACTGCCCCTGAATATTTAGAAGGTCCGCCCGATATTATACATGCCGGAATACTCGCTTCTATCCTTGATGAAACTATGGTCACAGTAAATAAGTATATGGACTGCATAGGAATGGTAAGCGAAATGAATATTAGATACCTTCAACCTGCCTTTATTGGAGAAGAACTCTATATTAGAGGGTGGTTTGTGAAAAAAAACAAAAAAACAATAGAAAACCGAGCAGAAATAGAAAACAAAATGGGTAAAATAGTTGCTCGTGCAAAAGGCAGATATATCGAAGTAGAAGATATACCACAACAGCCTGAATAAATAAAGCCGAAGTGGTGAAATTGGTAGACGCAGCGGACTCAAAATCCGCCGAGGGCAACCTCATGAGGGTTCGATTCCCTCCTTCGGCATATAGTTTAATCACTATTATTTTTAGGGGTCAGAGCATAATCAAATTTAACTATATTTCTGTATAGCAGGCTTAAAAATTTCCACTTCTAAAAATTTCGTGTTTACTTAATAATGACCATATTATTCTATTGTTTTCTTGCAGTAACAAAATATGTTTATCAAACTCCTATAAATGGACAATTAATATGACAAAAAACGCAATATCTGCCCCTACGGCTTATAAATGAACAGGTAATTAATATGACAAAACCGGCTTTTGATCCTGAAAAAAATTTAAACGATATCTTGCAAATGGAAACTGAAGAGTTTTCTCTTAATCCTGATATATCAGGAGATGAAGCAGGTACAAGAACATTCGAGCAAGATTTTAATTTTGATATAAAACCCGAAGAATTAGAGGCTTATTTAAATAAATATGTAGTAGGACAAAAAAGTGCAGTAGAAATAATTGCAACAAAAGTTTGCACTCATTTTAGTAAAATGAAACTCGAAAACTCATTGTCAGAAGAAGACAAACTGGTAGGACCTATTAAAAGCAATATTCTCTTGATAGGTCCCACCGGAGTAGGAAAAACTTTCATTATCAAGCTCATCGCCTCCAAAATAGGAGTTCCCTTTGTAAAAGCCGATGCCACCAAATTTAGTGAAACCGGCTATGTGGGCGGAGACGTAGAAGACCTCGTTAGAGAACTTGTTCATGAAGCCGATGGCGACATCAAAAAAGCCGAATATGGCATCATTTACATAGATGAAATAGACAAAATTGCTTCTTCTCAAGGTTTACATAGCTTAGATGTTTCACGCTCAGGAGTTCAAAGAAATCTTCTTAAACTAATGGAAGACTCTGATGTTAATCTTAAAACTCCTCACGATTTAGCTTCTCAAGTTGAAGCGGCTATGGAAGCTCAAAAAACCGGCAAGGTAACCAGAAAAAAAATCAATACTCGAAATATTCTTTTTATCGTATCGGGGGCTTTTCAAGGATTATCAGAAATAATCTCAAAAAGAATGAATCAGCAGGCAATAGGATTTGCAAAAGAAAGGGTTTCAAAAGATAAAAGTTATGAAACCTTAAAGTCGGTCAAAACCGAAGACTTTATGCAATATGGTTTCGAATCTGAATTTATAGGTCGGCTCCCAATTCATGTTGTTTTAGATGAACTTGATGTAGATGGATTGTATCAAATTCTTACCAATGAGAACAGCTCTGTTATTAGAGGTAAAAAACTCGATTTTTTATCTTATGGTATAGATATAAATTTTACTCCCGAAGTTTTAAAAACATTTGCCGAGCAAGCCTTCAAAGAAAAGACAGGAGCAAGGGGGCTTCTAACCGTATTTGAATCGGTACTCATAAAGTTTGAAAAAAAATTACCCTCAAGCGGTATAAAGCAATTAACTGTTGATTCTAATTTGCTTGAAAACCCCGATAAAATTTTAAGATCGATGCTTCTCAATGATGGAATTAAACAATTTCAAGCCGAGTTTCTTTTAATTCATGGGACTTACCTTGAATTCACGCAAGAAGCCATATCTAAAATAGGCGACCTATCCGACACAAACAATATGGGAGTTAAGCAAATTTGTTTGTCTATGTTTAACAATTATCATCATGGAATGCGTCTTATGAGTTTGGATAAGTTTATTATTCCAATTGAAGCTGTTGAGAATCCCGAAGAATACATAAGCACATATATAAAAAATAATTTTAACAAAACCAAAAAAAATTCTTCGACTTAAAAACGAGTTAAACCTTGAAGACCAAAAATCTTTCTTCTGTTGAAAAAAAACTTATAGATAAAAATAATCGCACTATAGGTAAGGCGATACATAAATATAATCTCATAAATGAAGGAGACCGCATTGTAATTGGTATTTCGGGTGGGAAAGACTCTTTCATACTTTTAGAATCTTTGGCTATGAGGCTTAAATATTCTCCTGTAAAATACTCGATATTTCCGGTTCATGTTAAAATCGAAGAAGTTCCCTACTCCATAGATGAAAACTATGTTAGAAATATGTGTAAAAATATGGGTTTGGATTTTTACATAAAAACAATATCCATAGATTTTAATCAATCGGGGGATTTGTCGCCATGTTTTATATGTTCATGGCATAGAAGAAAAGAATTATTTAAGTTTTGCCGTGAACATAATTGCAATAAACTGGCTCTGGGACATCATCTTGACGATGCGGTACAAACTCTAATGATGAATTTAATATTTCAAGGTTCTATATCTTCAATGCCGCCTAATTTAGAACTCTTTAACAATGAGGTAAGCATTATAAGACCCCTTCTTCTTTTGCCTGAAAAAAATTTAATCGATCATGCTAAGGCAAGGGAATATCTTAAAGAAAAGAAGATGTGTCCTTATTCGAATGAGACATCTAGAAATTCTATTAAAGCAATTATTGAGTCAATGGAAAAGTTAAATCCGCGTGCAAAAAACTCAATATTTGCCGCTATGTCTAATATTCATAGTGAATATTTGCCAATTGGGAAAAAATAGCAGTAAAGTTATTGACAAACACATAAAGTATTATTATTGTTATAATATAGGATTTAAAAACCGCATAAAATTATACGGAGGAACTTTATGAAAAAGTTTCAAAATGTGTCGTCAATTTTTATGATTATATTTTTAATTGTTTTAATCGGCTGCGATAATAAAAATAATGAATTGACTTGTGATCCTGAAAATGGTTATTGTAATTGGGTTTATATTGAACCTGAAATAGATTATTCCTTGCCTCAATTCTATTATGAAGGGCTTTGGGCTAAGGATGATAGTTCCGAAGAATTATCTATCAATACCAATGCTCATCTTTTGGCGTATTATTCGGCTGCTTGTCCTATCTGTCGCCCTCTTATTGATCTACTCATGCCTGCGGTTATATTTCGTCCTTTCGGAAGCAGTAATATCAGTTCTTTTGAATTCTTCCTTAAATCATATGATAATAACATAATAACAATCATTGCTTATGAAATCAAAGGAGATGATGGAATAGAGGTTTCATTTTCAGCAATAGTTTCAGATAACAAACTTACTGTAGATGGTTTGGAAGGAAATCTTGGGAATTATTGGAATGATGATTATGTTGAATTAAACAATTTTAATGGAACATATACACTTACATCTCGCCCACAGAATGATTTTTATGAATAATAAAAATTCATCAAAAAAATACAATAAAACACTTGACAATATATCGAAATAACGATATAATAATATCAGAAAAGCTATTTTTAGGAAGGAGTGAAAATTATGCCGGTAATTAGGAAAAGTGCTGATTTACGCAATAAATATAGTGAGATATCTTCTTTTTGTCACCAATATAGGGAACCAATTTTTATTACAAAAAACGGTGAGGGTGATTTGGCTGTTATGAGTATTGATGTTTATGAGGAACTGACAAATAGATATAAACTTTATGATGCAATTCAAGCAGGTATAGATCAAGTAAAAAATGGTGAGACAATATCCGGACAAAAAATGATGAAAAAAATAAAAAAACACAATAATTGTTCTTAGATTTATGCATCAACTAAGAGATAGGACAAATATATTAAAAGAAAATCCCATAAAGGATATATTATGAAAAAGGCGAAACAACATCTAACAATAGAAATTATTATAACAAATGAATTAAATAAAAAGATTGAAAAAATTCATCATTCTAATAATTTGACTCTTTAATAGGAGAAAAAATGAAAATTCAAGACGGCTTTTCGGCCGAATCCATACTGCAACTAAAAGTACACTTGCAAAGGTAGTTTTGAGGAAAATTAAATGGAAAAAGTAAAAGAAAATTTTGCTGTATATAATGATACTGTTACAGAGAAAAGCAATACCAAGTTTTTTTCAATACAGCAAACTGTAGATATGCCGGAAAACCATCGGTTGACCATTGAACTGCCTAGAGAAATTCCGGCAGGAAAGGTACACCTTGAGGTAAAAGTAATTCCCTTTGCCGATAAACAGAATAAACCTGATAATAATGGTAAACTTAGTCTTAGCAGAAAGGAACTAGATGAAATTCTGAAAGACTGCCCAATTACACAAAGACTTTCAGGAATACTCTCCGATGTAGGGGATATTAATCTTGATGAAATTCGCATGGCAAGATTGGCGAAACATTTATAATGAAAGTTCTTATTGATACTAATGTTGTACTTGATTTTCTCTTGCACCGCAATGGTTATGTTTTCGCAGTAGATATATTTGGAATGGCAGAAAAAAAGTATATTACCGGTTATATTTCTGCTTCTGCAATAACCGATATTTTCTTTCTTGCTAAAGGAACTCTTGGTAAAAAGCCTACAAAAGAAGCATTGAAGGATATACTTCAAGTTTTCAAACCTGCTACCGTAACTGACAGCCATATATATCAGGCTCTTGACTTGGAGTGGAGTGACTTTGAAGACTCCGTTCAATTTGTTGTTGGCGAAAGTCTTGCTGTCAACTACATAGTAACCAGAAACACTAAAGATTTTGCATTAGGTTATATTCCCACAGTAACTCCTGAACAATTTATACAGGTTATTGCCGAATAATTAGGAATGAGGAAAAAATAAAAACAATTCAATTATTTAACGTAAAACAATATATATATAAATAAAAAGATTGAAAAAATTCATCATTCTATTAGTTTGACTCTTTAATAGGAGAAAAAAATGAAAATTCAAGACGGCTTTTCAGCAGAAGAACTATTTACACACAATATAGGAAGAACTTATAATGATTTTATAATACTTCCCGGATATATAGATTTTGAGCCTGATGATGTTAATCTTGAAACCAATTTGACACGCAATATTGTGCTTAAAAATCCCCTTGTATCGAGCCCAATGGATACCGTAACCGAATCGGATATGGCTATTGGACTTGCCCTTACAGGGGGCATCGGAATAATTCATTATAATAATACCATAGCACAGCAATGTGAACAAGTCAAAAAAGTGAAACGCTTTGAAAACGGATTTATTAAAGATCCAATTATTCTCTCACCCGATCACACTATTGAAGATATTTATGCAATTAAAGAAAAACATGGTTTTTCGGGCATTCCAATTACTGAATGTGGAACTCTTAATTCTAAACTCGTTGGAATTGTAACCAATCGAGATATAGATTTTGAACCCGATAGAACAAAAAAACTTTCTCAAGTAATGACTACAAATTTACTTACTGCCCATGAGGGAATATCTTTACTCGAAGCAAATATCATTTTAAAAGAATCAAAAAAAGGTAAACTTCCAATTATAGATGGTGAAGGTAAACTTGTAGCTCTTATGTCTAGAAACGATTTACTTAAAAATAGAGAATATCCCATGTCATCAAAAGACTCTCACAAGCAGTTAATGGTTGGAGCAGCCATCTCTACAAAAGATGAATCCAAAGAAAGACTTTCTGAGCTGTATTCGGCAGGCATAAATGTTGTTGTTATAGACTCGGCACAAGGAAATTCAATATATCAAATTGAAATGATAAAATATATTAAGAAAACATTCCCCGATCTTGATGTCATAGCCGGTAATGTAGTAACCGAAGAGCAATGTGAAAACCTTATAAAGGCAGGTGTAGATGGATTGCGGATAGGAATGGGACCCGGCTCAATTTGTACAACTCAAACTACCATGTCGGTAGGCAGAGCACAGGGAACCGCCGTTTTCAAAACAGCTCAAATTTCGGCTAAACACGGCATCCCCATAATTGCAGATGGCGGACTATCCACAATAGGGCATATATCCAAAGCACTTGCCCTGGGGGCTTCTACCGTTATGATGGGTTCTATGTTTGCCGGTACAAGTGAAGCACCCGGAGAATATTTTTACGAAGATGGAGTTCGCCTTAAAAGGTATAGAGGTATGGCATCAGAAGAAGCTATGGAAGCCGGCGGCAGCAAGAGATATTTTGCAGAAGATGCAAAAATTAGAGTAAGCCAAGGCGTATCCGGAACAGTATTGGATAAGGGTTCCTTATTTAATTATATTCCCTATTTGTTACAAGGATTAAAACACTCTTTTCAAGATATGGGAACAAAGAATATTCAAATATTACATGAAAAATTAAGATCGGGTGAACTTAGATTTGAACTTAAATCTTCTTCGGCTCAAATCGAAGGCCATGTTCACGATATATATTCATACAAAAAACCCAAATACATGTAATCAAAAACAAAGCAGGCATGCACACTTTAGAAGACATGGAATTTATGAGGTTGGCTTTATCCCAAGCAAATGCAGCTCTCTTATATGATGAAGTTCCGGTTGGTGCAGTAATTGTTTTTGACAATAAGATTATTGCATCGGCGCATAACCTAAACAGAACAGAAAATAATCCTACACGACATGCCGAAATTATAGCTATAGAACAAGCAGCACACTTTTTGAACAATGAAAGATTAAATGACTGTATAATGTATGTCACAAAAGAACCTTGTGCAATGTGTGCAGGAGCAATTGTTCATTCAAGAATAAGAAAACTTTTTATAGGTGCCAAAGACATCAAATATGGAGCTTGTGGAACAGTAATTTCTGTATGCGGAAATAATGCCTTAAATCATATCCCTGAAATAGAATTTGGAATATTAGAAGAAGAATGCTCTTTAATTATAAAAAATTTTTTCAAATTGAAACGAGAATAGTTTACTTTTTGAAAAACGAAAAAAATCCTTTTTTTTCAACAGGCATCGGGCAGCCCACAACTTTACCTAAAGACAACACCTTATGTGTAATCTCATCATTATGCCTACACAAAATAGAATCTGAAAGAAGCTCAACATGAAATGGGCAATTTTTACAATTTTCTGTTGTCATAATTCCCTGTATTTTAAATTTTGAATATGACATAAATTTATTTTTACTGTCCTTGAAGTAAAGATTTTTTTATTTTTTTAAAAAAAAATGTAACTATAATAAATTAATTTACACTTACTATACTATAAAATATAATAAATAAAAATTTTTTTATAGTTTCCTCCTTAATAAATAAGGATATTACCTCCAAAACGATATCCTCCAATTTTAAAAAGAAAGATCTTATTATAGAGATCTTTTCTTTTTATATAACTATAAAATATTTCTTTTTCATCTTTGTATTGACAATTTAGCTTGCTTGATGATAATATTCCGTTAAGGTAAATAATTGTGGCAAATATTCTTCAATCTAATATATCCAAAGCAGCCGACCTAATAAAATCGGGAGGTATTGTGTGCTTTCCCACAGAAACAGTTTACGGAATAGGAGCCGATGTTTTCAATCCCACCGGAATAGCAAAAATATTTGAAATTAAGAATAGACCTTTTTTTGATCCCCTAATAGTTCACATAGCATCTATAGAAGATATTGATAAACTTGCAGTTGATATTAGCGAAAAAGCATTAGACTTGGCTTCAAAATTTTGGCCCGGACCTTTAACTATTATCTTTGAAAAAAATGAAAATGTACCCGATATTGTCACATCGGGGCTTTCCACTGTGGCTGTGAGAATGCCCAAGCACGAAATACCCATCAGTTTGATATTAGAATCGAAAACTCCAATAGCAGCACCAAGTGCAAATCCTTTTGGATATCTAAGCCCTACTACCGCACAACACGTTTTCGATTACTTGGGAGACAAGGTAGACATGATTATAGATGGCGGACCTTGCAGTGTGGGAATAGAATCCACAATAGTAAAAATTACAGAAACCGAAACATTCATATTGCGTCCCGGTGGAATCTCAAAAGAAGAAATAGAAAAAGTAATCGGTAAAACAAGACTACCCGAACCATGCAAATTGCCAAATGCTCCCGGACAATTACCCAATCATTATTCACCTCGTACTGCATTGGATATTGTAGGCAAAATAACAGAAGATCTTTTTACCGATAAGGCATTATTTTTGTTTTACAAAAAACCTGATAAAGATAAAATTAACCCAATTAAAGGTAAATTTGAATATTTATCTTCTGATGGAAATTTACATGAAGCGGCAGCAAATATTTTTTCTGCCCTGCATAAATTAGACAAATTAAACGGCAAAATAATCTATGCCGAAAAAGTATCCGAACATGGTTTGGGACTTGCAATAAATGACCGGCTAATAAAAGCCGCAAATAAAATATAGGAGTTTACCATGAAAATCAAATCAACTTTCTTAGAGGGGTTTGGAGCCTCATTTGCTTCTTTTAGACTTATAGGTAAAAATAAATCGATTTTATTTTTTTACATTATTCCTTTTTTGCTAAATATCATTATTCTTTCATTATTGGTATATTTGGCTTTCAGCAATATTGCTCCATTCCTTAGAAACTATTTAACAGGAGATGCTTGGTATATTAGATTATTGAACACTCTTATAGCTCCAATTCTTTTGATGCTTTTATTTTTTATTACGGTAATAGTTTATGGATTCCTTGGCAATATTTTGTGTTCTCCATTTCTTAATACACTCTCTCAAAAAACTCAAGAGATAATTTCGGGCAAAAAATACCATGAGTCTTTTTCTTTTAAAGGCTTTTTACAAAATTTTACAAGAACTTTCAAAAACTTTTTCAAGATGCTTCTCATAATAATAATTGTTTCTCTATTTTCAATGCTTTTACTTTTCATACCTGTGGTGGGGGCTGTACTTTATTCGATAATTGGCTATATTACCTCATCGTTTATTTTGGGATTACAATTCATAGAGTATCCTCTTGAACGTGAAAAATATACTTTTACACAAAAATTAGGAATTGCTTGGAAATTTAGATATTCAGTTATAGGCTTGGGAATGTCGTTTTTAATTGTCTCAACAATTCCAATTTTAGGATTTTTGGGAATCAATATGGGAGTAATGGGCGGAGCCATAATATTCGAAAAGAATATACTATCTACTCCGTTAATTGACAAAACAGAATAATTTATGACCAAGAATTTTTTTATTGTTTTTGAAGGCATCGATGGATCGGGTAAATCTACCCAAGCTAAATTATTGTTTGATTATCTTAAAAAACATAATTATGATGCAGTTTTTTTTTCCGAACCTTCATCAGGCGAATATGGTCAATTGATACGAAAAGAGCTTGCATCTCAAAAAGAATTAAATGCCGATTATATTCTTAACTTATTCATAAAAGACCGACAAGATGATGTTAACAATAATATTTTACCCTCGCTTAATGAGGGTAAAATAGTTATACTTGATAGATATTATTATTCTAATGCCGCCTATCAGGGAGCAATGAATCTCGATACAGAAACTATTTTACAACAAAACATTATGCAAAATTTTCCAAAACCCGATAGAGTTTATCTTATCGATATTTCAGTTAAAACTGCTATGGAAAGAATAAATGCTCGTTTGTCTGATTCTAAAGAAATTTTTGAAAAGTTTCCTTTTTTAGAAAAAGTTAAGGCTAATTATTCAAAACTTATTGATGAAAGTTTTCTCGTTGTGAATGCCGAAAGGAGTATTGAGGATATTCACAAGGAAATTGTTGAGGATTTTCTTGGGGTCAGAGCAAGTTGCCAATATCCATAAAGAACACATCCAGAATAGCTCTGACCCTTGCAAAAAGTTCTCTGCTTCTGGTTTTAATAGAATCTGTCAGTTCAACAGGTTTGGCATTAAATGCTATGGCATCAACTCCATATTGTTTAGCTATAAAAATCGCTCTCTCATTGTGAAATTGTTGAGATATAATAGTAAAAGAATCTTGATCAAAAACTTTTTTACATCGTAATACCGAATTTATTGTTCTAAACCCAAAATTATCTGCAAAAATTGCCGAATCGGGTACTCCCATTTTTATAAGTTCCCGCCGCATTTTTCGAGGTTCATCATAACCTCTGCTTTTATCCCCACTTGCAATAATAATTTCTATTTTTCCGGCTTTATATAATTGAGCTGCAGCTGCAATTCGATTATAAAAAAAGGGATTATCGCTGCCATCTTTACGATATTTGCTTGTTCCAAGCAAAAGCCCGGCTTTATTTGTCGGCAATAAATCAATATCGTCATAAATTCTGTCTTTTGCATATAATCTAATAGAAATATCACACAAAAGAAGTGTAACAAAACAAAGTAAAACTACAATTACAAAAAATTTAAGAAGATATTTTATATATTTTTTCATATTTCTAACAGTTATCCATTTCGTCATTCCCGCGAAGGCGGGAACCCACTGCAAAAAAGTATTCTAATACAACAAGTAAACTTCCTAGCAATGGTTCCCCGCCTGTGCGGGGATGACGTTCACCCCCCACCCCTCAACAAAAGAGCCGGACATAGCCGGCTCAAAAAATAAATAGGCAAAATACCTTACCTTTTTTTAGCTGTTGGTTTTTTGGCAGGCTTCTTTTTAGCTGCCGGTTTTTTTACTGCGGGCTTCTTTTTAGCTGCCGGTTTTTTTGCAGCAGGCTTTTTAGCTGCCGGTTTTTTTGCCGCAGGCTTCTTTTTAGCTACCGGTTTTTTTGCAGCAGGCTTTTTAGCTACCGGTTTTTTTGCTGCCGGAGCAGCCGGTTTTGGCGCTTCAAAAACAGGCGCCTTAGTTGAACAACATTCTTTTTTGGTATCGTTTTTTTCGAACCACCCTGCAATTTTTTTAATCACTTGAGTTCTCTCCTTTTGTATTTCATTTATAGTTTCGTGGAAAAGATCTTTAAATATATATATTTCTTTATTTGAGGATGAAACCTCTTTAAAGACTTTTTCACTACCTTTTGCATCGGTAACTAAATCCCCGTTTTACGATTCAAGGACATCTTCCGAAAAACAAACTTATGTACAACCATAATAAACCAAGCATTAATGTCTATCAAAATATTAATTTAATTAATAAAAATTAACGAAAAAAATCTTCAACACGCCCTACTTTTATTTTTGTTCCATAATATTTTATAGGAAACCCAAATCTTGTATTATTTGCATCTAAATCGGGGAAAAAAGAGTTTGCACTCTTATAATAATACTCATGAGCGTGCATATCGCCCATTAAACGAAATCCTTCTGCAATATTAAGCATTAAATTTTTAGCATTAGGATCACTTGTACCCAAAGATAATGCCGATAATAGCATTTTTGTCCCTCTTTTAACATTACTTCTAGTTTTAATGAGTCTCATTCCATCCGAAACAAGCCTATCGTAAACACCTTTTGAGACAGATTTTCTAAAAGTATGATAATATAATGGACTCGATTGTCCACTAGTATTCTTAAAATTGATAACAAACCTGTGTCCACCGGGGAAAATTTCACCTGCTTCTATTCTGTAAACATCTTCGGCAATCTTGGTATAATCCAATTTAACATCATCAAGCGTTACAAATAAACTTCCCTGCTCAATACCTTCGGTATCGTTTCCAGACTTTATTTTTATATAATAATTGCCGGCTCTGACCCCAATTTCGGCAGTTGGCATTCCCCGTCGAAAATATTCACATATTGCCCTAAAATATGCCTCTGCTTCCTTTGTGTTAAAATCAATATCAGCCAATAATAGCGAAAAACGTTCATCTGAAAAAAATCCAAATTCTCCTATAACACCCGGACACACATTTCGAGTTAATCGTAAAATTCTCATTCCACTTTCATTAAAAATGGCAAAATCTGACACGATATTGCAGTATAAATCGGACTCTTTTTTAAATTCGGCTTTAAGCAATTTGGCAAAATCATAAGATTGCGGATTAGTTTCTTTCGTTGCATGCACAAAAACAGTAGCATAGTTTACTCCATCGGCGGCTCTTGCAGAGCCGTTGTGATGAACACTTATCAATAATTCAGGTTGAGCTTCTTTTATATGTCTTGCTCTTTCATCAAGGTCAATATCTACATCGGTATATCTCGAAAGAATGGGCCAGGCACCTGCTTTTTTTAGCATATCATAAAGTATTAGTGATACTCTAAGATTTATGGCCTCTTCAAATTCTCCCTGCTTAGATATTCTAAACGGATCATTTTTTCCAAGTCCTCCATGCCCGGGATCGATATAAATTATTCTTTCTTTGAGTTCGAGAAATTGACTACACTCTATTTCCCCTTTATAAACATAGATTTCTTCATCGGTTTTCTTGCTGCATGTAAGTAAAATGACAGAAAAAGGCAAAATTAACAAAATTTTGCTAAAAAATTTCAATAGGTCCATCTGCTCTTCCTTCAATAAATTGTTTTATAATTTCATCTTCGCTTTGCATTATACTTTCGGGAGACCCGATATGTATAATTTTACCTTCATAAAGCATTGCAATTCTATCTGCAATTTTGCAAGCCGAATTTATATCATGTGTCACCACAATAGAGGTTATTTTATATTCTTCACGCATTTTTAGAATAAGTCTGTCTACAGCAGCTGCAGTTATCGGGTCTACACCTGTAGTAGGCTCATCATAGAGCATAATTTCGGGTTTTACGGCAAGAGCTCTGGCCAAACCTACTCGTTTTTGCATACCACCCGATAACTCAGAGGGCATTTTTTCTTCAATATCGTGAAGTTCTACTTGATCAAGTAAACTTTTAACAATATCCTTGATTTCTTCTTCATCTGCCTTTTTTCTTCGTAAACCAAATGATACATTATCATAAACATTCATCGAATCGAATAGTGCAGCTCCTTGAAACAATATCCCAAATTTTGAGATAAGTGCATCTGAATGAAACTCTCCATCCACGATAATATCACCGCTATCGGGCTTTAATATCCCTGTAAGATGTTTAAGTATTACAGATTTTCCGGTACCGCTTTTACCTATAACACAAAGAATTTCACCTTCAATTACATCTAAATCTAATCCGGTAAGAACATGTTTATCACCAAATGATTTTTTTAGATGCTTTATTTCAATTTTATTATTCAATTAAAAAACCCAAACTACTCTTTACCTTTCTTTTTGACCTCTTTTTCTTTTCTTTTCTCTTTCAATGATTTTTGAGGCTTCTTTTTTTCCTCTTTTCTTTTATCCTCATTTTTAGCCATAAATACCTCACAAATTGCCTAAATTGCATATATTTCAAGTTTCTTAAATAGAAAATACACTCTTTATAAGATTT
>Ga0099364_10008302_pt1 | contig 14632 bp, 16 predicted proteins | sample TergutTh196P3_FD_73070 | JGI IMG/M metagenome (GOLD analysis project Ga0099364, IMG submission 73070) | Microcerotermes parvus P3 segment gut microbial communities from Pointe-Noire, Republic of the Congo - Th196 P3 | ecosystem: Host-associated > Arthropoda: Insects > Digestive system > Gut ... | reverse complement strand
CCGCGGCTTGAGCGGTGAAAAATAACCGAAGATGAAATCGTGTTATAAACCACCCCGGCGGCCTTCGGCAGGATTTAGGTTTTAGGATTGAGGATTTAGGAAGGAAAAAAATTGTCGAGTCGTCCTTTTCCTAAAACCTATAACCTAAATCCTAAAACCTGCGGCGCTCTGCGCCGCCTGCCACCCCTCCAAGGAGGGGAATTTTGGGCGGGATGACCCCGCCCCTACCCTGAAACCTATAAACCTGCCGAAGGCAAAACACCCGTTCCACTCTCTTTAAAAAAGAGGGTACGTCCTACGTCTGCTTTGCGATTTTTATTGAAAGAACAAATCATGTTCTAACCTTACCCTCTTTTTAAAGAGGGTGGCTTCAAAGCGGTTACGCTTTGAAGACGGGTGTTTTGCCTTTATCACGCGGGGGCGCATACGCGCCCCCGCGTTTTTGTTTGTTTATGCAAGAATTTCTGCATTAGGACAAGATGTCTTGTAATATACTGTGTACAGGCTGAATATAGTATCAATAGTAAACGCAAACAAACTTTGGATGAGGTGAGGTAGTCCCTATGGAACTGAATTTGCAAAGACAGTCAATTACCATAAGCGACGTTATATTTGACGGCGCGGCGGAACAGCCCATCGAGTGCGACGCCCTGCTTCCGGATTACCAGCCGGATATCGTCAAGATACTAAAATGCGCCGTGACAGTACATATCCACTCCAACCATGTAAGCGGAAACAGGCTTACAATGGAGGGCGCCGCTACAGCCCATGTGTACTATAGCTCCGGCGGCTGTGCGATTAGGCGCACGGAATATAAAATGCCCTTTACCAAAAACATCGACCTGCGCGAAGCGCCGGAAAGCCCGGTAGTAAGGATCTCCCCAAAGCTCGATTATGTCAACTGCCGCGCGGTAAACCAGCGCCGCATAGATATACGCGGCGCGCTCACGCTTGGGGTCAAGGTCACTTCCTGCCGCCAGGAAAACGTCATAAGCGAGGCGGGCGGCGGAGGCATACGGCTGAAAAGGGATATGCTGGGCGTGACAGAAGTGCAAAAACGCACGGAAGTCCCCTTCCCCATTCATGAAGAGCTGGAATGCGGCTACGGCAAGCCGCCGATCGGCAGCATAATCCGCTCGGAGGCAAATGTAAATTTAATCGACCATAAAGTCGTCGCCGGAAAAATTGTCCTCAAAGGCGAGCTTATGCTCCATGTTTCCTACCATCCCGCGGAAAGCGACGAGCTTGAGGTCATGCGGTACAACCTGCCGGTCAGCCAGATCATCGACTGCGACGGGGTTACAGAAGAATCCCGCTGCCATGTGCGTGTAGACGTCGGGGAATGTGATGTAAGCCCCGTGGCGGATGAATCGGGGGAGTACCGGAATTTCCGCCTGGAAGCTGCCCTTAAGGCATCCGTTACCGCGCATATTAACAAAGAGGTGCCGGTTGCGAGCGACTGTTACTCCACGGAATTTGAATGTTCCGGCACAGTGCGCCCTGTTGTATTCCAAAGGCTTGTAGATATCGTAAAGGACACCGCCCTGCACAAGGTTTCGCTGGAGCTGCCGGAAGGGGTCGAAAGCGTCATGGATGCCTGGTGCCAGCCTATCTCAAACAGTATGGCGGCGGACGGCGCGTCCGTGGAAATCGGACACGAGCTTATGATCTGCATCTTCGCCAAGATGGGCGATGGCGAAGGTATGTATTTTGAACAGCCCGCAGCCGTAAGCCAGCGCGCCGCGCTTGCTGAAGGCGGGGAAGGGATAATCTTCGACCCGGACTGCGACATCCTCTCCGCCGATTACAGCCTGCAGGGCAAGGAGCGTATTGATATGCGCGTGGAAATCGCCGTGAGCGGAAGCGTGTACAGACAGGTGCGGCACAACGCGATAAGCGAGATCCAATTGGACGAAAGCGCGAAAAAAAGCAAAGAAAACAACCGCCTGTACCTTTATTACGCCAATGAGGGCGAAAGCGTATGGGATATCGCCAAGCACTACAATACATCCCCGGATTTAGTTTGGGAGGAAAACGCGCTGGAGCATGACCGCCTGCCGGATAAAAGGATGCTGATGATCCCGATTGTCTAATCCAAGCCAAATTAGCTAATTACAGGAGGGAACGAATAATATGGAAAGAAGCAGCATATATCACGATATCGCCCGCCGCACAGAGGGCAATATCTACATCGGCGTGGTGGGGCCGGTACGCTCGGGCAAATCCACCTTTATCAAAAAATTCATGGAAACGCTCGTGATCCCAAACATTGAAGGCGAACCGGCAAGGGAGCGCGCGGTGGATGAGCTACCGCAGTCCTCGGCGGGCAAGACAATCATGACCACGGAGCCGAAATTCATCCCAGAGGAAGCGGTGAGCGTGCGCCTCGATGAAGCGGTATCCATGCGTGTGCGCATGATCGACTGCGTGGGCTATATCCTGCCAAGCTCACTGGGCTATATCGAAAACGAACAGCCGCGCATGGTCATGACGCCTTGGTATGACAAAGAGATACCATTCCATATGGCGGCGGAGATCGGCACACAAAAAGTTATCGCCGACCATTCGTCCATCGGGCTGGTTGTCACGACCGACGGCTCAATCAGCGACCTTCCGCGCCCCGAATACGAAGAGGCGGAGGAGCGCGTAATCCGCGAGCTGAAAGAAATCGGCAAGCCGTTTGCCGTTTTACTCAACTGCGTAAACCCAAGGGCGGAAAGCGCGCGCGCCCTCGCAAAGTCACTGGAAGAAAAGCACGGCGTGCCTGTTATAGCGACAAGCTGTATTGACCTTTTGGAGGAGGACATAAAAAAAGTGCTGGCAAGCGTGCTGCACCAATTCCCCGTGCGCGAGGTCAGCGTAGATATCCCGGAATGGCTGGTTTCCATGGACAAAGGCCATTGGCTGAAAAAAGAGGTTTACCGGCACATCCAAACCTCCGCGCGCAAAATCACCCATGTGTCCGAAGTCGCCCCGAGCATGGAAGCGCTCAGGGAATGTGAATACATCGAGCGCCACCACATCGACGAAATAGACCTTGGGCACGGCGCGGTAAGAATGACTGTGATCATCCCCAACGAGCTGCTCTACCGCGTACTGGGCGAAGCCACCGGCCTTGAAATCTGCGGGGAGGCGGGGCTGCTGCCATGCCTGACAGAGCTTGCGTCCATCAAGAAGGAATACGAAAAAATACGCGGCGCGCTCGAAGAAGTTGCGGCCACGGGCTACGGCATCGTAATGCCAAGCCTGGATGAGCTTACCCTCGAAGAGCCGGAGATTGTGCATCACGGGGGAAGGTATGGCGTGAAGCTGAAGGCGTCAGCGCCGTCGATACATATTGAGGGTATCAAACAGGAGTGTTGGGTTTGGGCGGAAGCGGTCGGTTGGGTTTGTTTGTTATGTGGGGGTTTGGGTGGTGGTGTGAAAAAAAAGGAGGGGATGGGGGGTGCTTCGTGCTATATTTTTACTTGCAGTATTTCATATTTTAGGGTATACTATATTGAGAAGGAAAATTTCACCTTATTGAGAATGCGAATAATTAGGTGGTGTAGCTTGGATAAGGATTTGCGTCCAAAATGGACAGATATACTTTTTACAATACCGGCTGGTATCGGGTTTTATCTTGAGCGGATCGTACCGATTGACCATCAAAAAATTGCTGTTCCACTTTGCATAGCGATTTCATTAATTACATATGTCGTATGGTATATTAAACGAGCGAATTTGGTAATTTCTCAGATTCGCAAGTCTAATCATGAATTAACAAATGAATTAGACAAGACTATGAAAAATCGAGATGCTCTAATTATTGAAAGGGAAAAAGTGTTTCGTGAAAACGAAACACTTAGGGAAAATTGGTTTATGATGGGTATCGTTTTAAGGACAGCTAGTAGCGATACTCCTCAAGGAAGAATTGATAATGCCCGCCAAATCTATTTTGATATTTCGCAACGGAGGTAATTATGATAATCAATGAATTCAAAATTGTAAAAATCCTTAATTCTGACAATGTGGTTATTAATGGTGGATCAAAACATGGAATAACACTCAACTATGTTTTTGAAATATACGCCCCTGGCGAAGAAGTTATTGACTTGGACACAGGGGAACCATTAGGGCGGTTGGATGTAATTAAAGCAAAAATTCGTCCTGTTTCTGTTGCGGAAAAAATGACTATATGCGAAGGCTTTGTAATGAATAATCTTTTTGCAATGCCATTTACATCATTATTCCAGACAATGATCTCAACTAAACTTGATGTAGACCCTACCGAGATATCGGGAAGTCATAAGGAAGAAGATTATGTTATTCATGTTGGCGATAAAGTCAGGCTTTCATATATACGTCAATCTCAAAATAAGGAGTTGCCTGAAAGTAAAAATATGGAATATATTGATTTAGAGTAACCAACTTGTTCAATCTAATCTTCTAGGAGTATCTTTTTCTTTCTGCGGGAACTCCCTAACCAACCACTCCAGTACCTTCAACTGGCCCGCGCCGGTCGTCCTGCGTATCTATGTCAAAACCCCTCATATCCCCCAAACCCCAGCGTATACAGCGCCAGGGCAAACTTGCCATCCTTAGATTTCGCCGCCGTGTTAAGTTCGTCAATGACAGTATCATTCGGCACAGCGGTAGCCGCCGCCCCGCTAACAACTTTTTCGATAACGTCCGGCAGCACCATGCACATTTGATAAAAAGCATCACCCTGACCGGTCACAAGGGCATAGAAGATATCCATGCTGACGCGCCTAATGCGGCGGTGCTTCTTTTTCTGCCCGTCAACCGAAACAGCCCACGCGATGTTCTGGGATTTTTTCGCAATCGCCTCAACTAGGAAACAGGCGCAGTCATCATCCTCCAGCAACTGCGACTGCATCTTAGTATAGGTCTTGCCGGAGGACGCGGAATTCATTGTGTTATGTTTGTTCTTCATCTCGACAAACACACGGCTGACTATATCGCCATCCCCAATATCAATGCCGGTTCCTTTTGCAAACTCAACATCCCAGCCCTTATCCGGCACGACGCAATCAGCCATGTATTGGAATATCCGCTGATGGAAATAGCCGATGTCATTGTTGTTGGATTTGTCGCGCTGGCGGAAAATCTCATTTTTGACGATTTCATCCCATGTTAGCCCATAGACCGTCTTGTCGAAAATCAGCTTCACCGGGTCGATGATATTCTTGTTGAACTTTTTTAAGTTATAGGATTCCAGTTTTTCGCCATATTGCTTGATTGTAGCTTCAACATGGCTTTCAAAATCCTGCCGGGAGATAAACCCTAACGGCCACATTGCAGCCTCTCCAATCCTTCGTAAATTTTCTTGGCGATTTCATAAGCAAGCCGTACAGGGACGGCGTTCCCGACCTGCTTATACTGCTGCCCTACACTGCCGCAGAACTGCCATTCATCCGGGAAGCACTGACAGCGGGCATTTTCGCGCACAGTAAATGGGCGGGCTTCTGTTGGGTGGCAACGGTCGGTCTGCTTCTGCGATGGGGATGTAAGGACTGTTAGCGATGGCTCATCCATACTAAGCCGCCGCAAAATCCCTGTGCGCCCGCCGCCCATATGCCAGCAGCTTTTCATATATTCCCTTGCTATATCCTCCGGGATGTCGCGCCAATAACCGCCCGGCGGTACAAGCTCAAAGATTTTGCGCTTGTACTCTGAGTATGGGGAGCCTTCGCTTGGCGGGACATTATGTAAGGCATCACGCAAAACGGGCTTATAATTGTGCGGCTTAGGTGAGCCGATATGCAGTTTTCCGGCAAGGTCATTTCGCACACCAAGCATAATTAGGCGCTCCCTTTTTTGCGGGGCGCCATAATCCCAAGCGTTTAAGATTTCGGTTTGGACGGTGTAGCCTTCTGCCTTAAAAATGTCAAGGATAGTCTTATATGTACGCCCTTTGTCGTGGGTTAACAGCCCGCGTACATTTTCAAACAGGAAAACTTTGGGTTGGAGTTTTCTTAAAAAGACGGCATAGTGGTAGAACAATGTGCCGCGCGCATCCTCTAATCCCAAACGTTTCCCGGCGTATGAAAACGCTTGGCAAGGCGCGCCGCCGGAAAGCAGATCTAACTCACCTGCCGGTATGCCAAAGATTTTTTCAAGGTTGAGCGGCGAGATATTAGCAATATCGTCATTTATAACATTCCACTTCGGCCGGTTTGCTTTGAGCGTATTTGCAGCATCTTTATCATACTCAATAAGCCCGATGGTTTCAAATCCTGCGCGTTCAAGCCCAAGAGCAAGGCCGCCTGCCCCTGCGAACAACTCTATTGAGGTGAAGCTGCTTTTAGCACTTGGCCTACGCATAGCTTTTATGACTTCTTTCTCTACGTCAAACAGTGTCAACTGTGCAACACTCATTGCGGCTCCCCTCCCATTCTCAAATCGTTGTCTTTGCCGTCAAGCCCCCAATCAATATTATGGGCATCTATTTTAGCTTGAAATATCAAATCGCTTATTTCCTCAACGCAGCCCGATAGATTGTCACGGATTTCCATGCCCCAAAATCGCACCACTATCCAACCCATGCCATATAACAACCGGCCGGTTTCGTAGTCGCGGCTTATATTGCGTTCGATTTTGTTAATCCAATAATCACGGTTGCTTTGTATCTTAGGTTTTTTGGCATCCCAATCCTTTCCATGCCAAAATTCCCCATCACAGAATACGGCAATCCGATATTTTGTGATGGCGATATCCGGCGCACCGGGTAGCTTATTATAGTTTTTTCTATAGCGTATGCCGGAATGCCATAACGCTTTGCGCAGTGATACCTCGATGGAGGTGTTTTTGTTTTTAACCCGGCTCATGGTATGGCTACGCTTTAGGTCGTTTGTAGGCGGCGATTTTCCCATATCAACATCCCCGATCAGGGGTTTTGCAGCGCTTTTCTTTTTGATCCCGTATACGTAGTATAGCATAAATTTACCCAAGTAACAACCAATATTATTCAGGCTATTGTACATTGCCGGACACATCGTAGTTACCGTATCTCAAATCATAGTAACCACGCCTTAATATCACCGCTAACACCATAATAACACGAGTTTGCCTGATTGTACAGCCACTTTCCCATATTCGGGGAAAACCGGATTTTTTCGCCGATTTCCCAGATATGAGATATATGGGATGGCCAAAATTTCCATTCTATCCAAGCCCATCTCCACATATAGATGTAGCAGAGGGGCGGTGGCTGATATAGAGCATAAAGAAAAAAGCGATGCAATGTGTGCGCTGCTTATCGAAATTAAGCTGTCTATCAACCGCCGCCTGTTCGAGTGCGGGCATATAACCGAGGAAATGTACAGCAAAGCCAAAGAGCTGATCGTTCGGCAATCAGCTTTGACACAATCAAGTTGAGTATGTTTACAAGTGTATAATTGGCGAATTTGCATACATTACGGAAATATTTTCGGCAAGCAGTCTGCGATGACAGTGCTGCGGAGTTTCTTCCGCACATAGCAGACAAATTCGCTTGCCGATAAATTTTTCAAAAAAGTTTTGATTATTGTGCGCTTCCAATAGTTTTTTGTAGGATTTTTCGTATTCATCCCAACCGATCACCTTGTTTTTGTAATCATTAAGAAGCTTTGCACTCGGCGCAAAGTCCGATGCCCATATGTAGCCGCAACCACATATTTGCCCGGTAAAATACTGTAAATCCCGGCTTTTTGCAAACCCGGCTAACTGCGAGGAATTGTATAGCCGAACATCAATCAAAACCTCGATACGCTTCGACTTTAGCAGCCCAAAGAAATCTTCTGCCGATTTTTTTGTATAGCCGATCGTGTAAATTTCCATATTCCCCGGCTCCCATCCGCATTTTTAAGGTAAGTATAGCACTATATTTTATAGCAATCAAGCATGGCAAAATCCTTTTGATTATTTATCGGATAAACTGCACAGATGAACTTGTAATACAATTCATGCCCATATCTGGTATAAGGTGCATCCGGCAAGCTGACGAGTATAACAGCTTTTCCTATTTTACGCTCTTTCGATTTAAACTCAGGATCCGTAATGCTAAACCCCTTGTAAGTCTGATTTCTGTAAATAAAATCAGACTTATATTTATCCTCGGCGTTAAGGTAAATATTCAAATCATTAACTTCCACAAATACAAAAGTTGATTTCTGATTGGATAAATCTTCTTTGTGGAGCCACGGTTCCGTATCAGAAAATATAAACGGCGGATTTTGCAAATATTGTGTAAATGAATCAATTCGCGCTGTTCCTTTTCGTGTTTCAATTAGCTCTGAAAGCATGTAATTTTCTTTCTGATGTCTCAACGGCGCGTGAATAGCTTCTACAACTACGTTGTCTAATTTTCTGAATCCACATTGGTCTTCGGTTAATGCGTGTCCCTCATCGTCCCGTACGAGCCGCAGAATCCTTCCGCCGCGTTCTATTGCCGCCACACAGTATCTGGTATGCTTATCGGATTTCGCCAATATTGTTAAGTTAAGCCGCATTGATTTTTCCTCCATTAAATATAGGTGATAAGGATAAAAGTACCCTTTCACTTATAGTGAAAAACAGAGGTGATTTAAACCTTTTTTGGAAACAAAATCGAGGAAAAATTAAAAATAATATAAAAATCAGCGCAATCCACAATATTGATAATTATATTTATAAAAATATGTATATATTTTAAGCTAAGACTTCAAGCTGCTCTCATGAGCTTGACATCCGTCATAGCCTGATATATAATGATAAGCATAAAACAGGAATGTATCGGAGGACGAGTAAATGGACTTGTACAATACAAGAAGTGAGCTTAACCGTGGACGAACAATATACGACATCCCCCTGCGCGTCACCTACTACGCCCGTGTTTCAACCGAGAAAGACGAACAGGCGCACTCGCTCAAAAATCAAATCGAATACTACAGCGGTTTCATAACCCGCAACCCCAACTGGACATATGTTGAGGGCTATATTGACGAGGGCTTGTCCGGCACAAGCGTATCAAAGCGCGAGAGCTTTCTGAAAATGATTGATGACGCGAGGCTTGACAAGTTTGATTTTATCATCACGAAAGAGATAAGCCGGTTTTCCCGCAACACGCTTGACAGCATCAAGTATACACAGGAGCTTCTGCAAAACGGTGTGGGCGTGTTGTTTCAATCGGACAACATAAACACGCTGTTGCCGGACAGCGAATTGCGACTAACGATAATGTCAAGTATCGCGCAGGATGAAGTGCGCAAAATATCAGAGCGCGTAAAGTTTGGGTTCAAGCGCGCCATAGACAGCGGCGTTGTCTTAGGCAACAGCCGGATATGGGGCTACGACAAAGCGGACGGCAAGCTGGTTATAAACGAGAAGCAGGCCGAGGTCGTGCGCCTAATCTTTGAACTCTACGCCACGCAAAATATGGGTATGCGGGCTATCAGTATTGAGCTGGCAAGCAGGGGGCATCTCAATAGCAACGGCAACGCGTTTTCGTTTACCACAATCAAGAATATTATCTCAAATCCAAAGTACAAAGGCTACTACTGCGGCAGAAAAACGGACAAGCAGGATTACCGCTCCGATAAGCGCAAAGTTTTCGATAAAGATGAATGGGTTATGTATAAGGATGAGGAAAACGTGCCGCCAATCGTCAGCGAGGAGCTTTGGGACAAGGCAAACCACATTCTTGCCAAGCGCAGCGAAAAGATGTCAAGCGAGGATAGGACAAGCTACAACAATAAGTACACCTACTCCGGCAAAATCGTTTGCGCCGAGCATAATTGCAGCTATCAGCGGGCGTTGTTCCGCTATCCAAGCGGCAACAAAGAAGTATGGCAATGCAAGGAATATACGGCCAAAGGCAAAGCGGGTTGCACCATGCCCATCCTTTACACAACCGAGCTTAACCAAATCATGCGGGAATGCTATGATGAGATTATCACGAACAAAGCGGATATAATCCATGACCTCGTAAAAATATATTCGTCACTATCGCAGAAATCCACAATCAAGCAGGATATGGCAAAGTACCGGGTTGAGATTAACGATATCCTCAAACGCAAGGACAAGCTACTTGATTTGTCAATCGCGGGCAAGTTGTCCGATGATGAATTTGAAACCCGCAACAATGCGTTCAATAACGAGATTGCTAGCCTGAAAATCAAGATTGCCGACTTAGAAGCACAGGAGCGCACAAACACAGAGGTTGAGCAAAGCGTGGAAACCCTCCGCAAGATTATCGCGAAGGAGTTAGATTTTAGTAACGGCTTCGACAACACCATCATCGACAGCTTGCTTGACAGGATAGAAGTATCACGGACAGAGAAGAAAAACGAAATTGACGTAAAGGTGTACATCAAAGTCGTGGACGATTCGCTTGGATATCACATAAACAGGGGCAGGAAGAATACTTCTGTTTGCCGTTCCCCATACACATGATGCGCGCAGACATCACCACCGAGGTCTCCCCGATTGTAGGCAGTGAAAAGCAAAGCGAGGAGCTTGTAATGTTCCTGCTCAATGACTTTGAGGAAAGCCCGGAGAAGATATGGTCATCGAATATTTTCGGTAAATCCCTGCACGAGCTTGTCAATGAGGGCTTGCACAACAAGCTTTACCGGATGCCCGGGGACGCAAGGCTCAAACTGCAGGAAACGATCGAGCGGATTATCAACGAGGGCTGCAGCGGCCTGGTCTGCATCATACTTTAATACTATGATTAAGAGCCGCCGTTTGACCGGCGGCTCATTTTTTTACAGATACAGTTGGGAATTACATCCCCGCGGAAATTTCCCCCGCGCATACGGCGCAAATATTCTTGCCCTTATAATCCGCAATGTCCTCGGCGCTGCCGCAGAAAATACAGCTCGGCTGATATTTTCGCAGCACTATGGCCGATCCGTCCACAAATATTTCCATCGCGTCGAGCTCCTCTATCTCCAGCACCTCTCGCATTTCCTTGGGCAGGACAATGCGCCCTACCTTGTCAATACACCTTACAATTCCGGTTAATCCTTTCACGCAATGCACCCCACTTCAAATATATTTAGCTTTTTCTGTGTTCAAAAAATGTCACATTTTGGCAATGCCGCTTACATGAGTATATTGTATCCGACAAGAAATGTCAACCTGTTTTTGTAATATTTTGGAATTTTATGAAAAATTATGGATTTTTACGATTCAATTTTATATGCTGTTTTGTCGAATGGGGCCGGTAATTATGATGAAATGGGTCTTCTCCGGGCTGATATTACTAAGCGTGGTTTTCGGCCTCTTAAACGGAAGGATCAGCGCGGTGTCGGGCGCCGCCCTAAGTGAGGCGGGAAACGCCGTGCAGCTTCTGATCACGCTGACCGGTGCAATGTGTATGTGGAGCGGGCTGATGAAAATCGCGGCCCGCAGCGGCCTTACAGAAAAACTCAGCCGCCTGATGGCGCCGGTTATAGCTTTGCTGTTCGGCGGCCTGAATTATAAAAGCCCCGCGGCACAGGCGATCACGCTGAATATTACGGCTAACCTCTTAGGGCTTGGCAATGCCGCCACCCCGCTTGGGATAAACGCCATGCGGGAGCTTCATAAGCTGAACGGCGGGGCTGACACCGCGTCTAATAACATGGTGCTGTTTGTCGTGCTGAACACTGCGTCGCTGCAGCTTGTCCCCACTACAACCGCGCTTTTGCGGTCAAAGGCAGGTTCGGCAGCCCCGCTGGACATCCTGCCCGCTGTTTTATGCGCGTCCTTGGTATCCTTGGCTGTCGGGATTATAACCGCCAAGCTTCTTGGTGCGGTTTCGGTGCCGAATAAAATAAACCGGCCGCGCGTATTTTCCCCTAAAAGCGGGTCAAAAGCATGAGCGCGGGCAGTCTTATAATCCCGGCGGTCATGTCCGTAATTATCATCCACGGGCTAATTAAAAAGACCGATATCTTCGACGCGTTCCTTTCCGGCGCAAAGGAAGGGCTTCAAACAGCGGTTTCCATTCTTCCCGCGCTTGTCGCCCTTATGACCTGTGTAGGGATGTTCAAGGCGTCCGGCGCGCTGGATATTTTCACATTCGCGCTGGGCCCGCTTGCCGGGATACTGCAGATACCGAAGGAGGTCATCCCGCTTGCGATTATCCGCCCAATCTCCGGGAGCGGCGCGCTGGCGGTTTTCAACGGCATCCTGGCGGATTTCGGCCCGGACAGCTATATCGGCAGGGTCGCCAGCGTGATTGAAGGCTCCAGCGAAACTACGTTTTATACAATCGCGGTGTATTTCGGCGCGGTAAAGGTAATAAAAACGCGCCATGCCGTCCCGGCTTCGCTCGCGGCGGATATAACCGGGTTTGTCATGAGCGCACTGATGGTCGGGCTGTTTTTTGGGATGTAAGGTTATAATTCCTGCAAATTCCCATTCAACTCAAAAAGCAGCTCATACGTGCGCCCAATATCATCGGCGCACAGCATATTGGACGGCGAGTGGATATAGCGGCATGGAAGGCTCACGGCAAGTATCCTTGCGCCATCCCGCGCGGTCTGCAAAGAGCGTGAATCGTTCCCGCCGAAAACCCCGCTTTTCGGTTGCGCGGGGATGCCGTTTTCTTTTGCGGTTTTCAGGGCAAGGCTGTACAGCCCCGCATCGTAAACCGCGCCCTTATCCATAAAGGAGATCACGGGCCCCTTGCCCAAAGCGCAGACCTGCTTGTCCGCGCTGACCCCTGCGATGTCGGATGCCGTGGTCGCCTCCACTACAATAGAAATATCCGGCGCGGCGGCATATCCCGCTGTCACCGCGCCTGTACAGCCGGTTTCCTCTTGCACGGTGAACGCGAACCAACTGTCGTATGGAAGCTCCGATTTTATCAGCTGTACAAGAAGCGCACAGCCCGCCCGGTCGTCGAGGGCTTTAGATAAAATGCAGCCGTCCCCAAATTCCCGGAATTCGCTGTAAAATACCGCGCGGCCGCCGGGGCTTACATAAGCCAGGGCGTCTGTTTTGTCCTTCGCGCCGATGTCGATAAAAAGCTTGTCGAGCGGCACAGCTTCCTCCCGCTCTTTTTCATCTTGATGGTGCATTGCCTTTGTGCCGATCACGCCGCGAAGGCGGTTCTCGCCGACTTCCACGGCTTTGCCGACAACAACGCGGCTGTCAATCCCGCCCACAGGCGCAAATCTCAGCAAGCCGCTGTCCTCGATATGCGTGATGATAAAACCGACCTCATCCATATGCGCGCAGTAGAGGATGCGGTTTTTCGGCGTGGCCTTGCCTTTTTTGAACACAATAAGATTGCCCAGCGGGTCTGTTTGTATTTCATCGGCATATGGCGCGATCATTTCTATAATCGCACTGCGGACTTTGCCCTCGTCGCCCGAGGTGCCGGGTATGCCGGTTAAAACGCGGATTGCATCTACTATTTCGGTCATACTTCCCGCCCCCCCAGCTTCTTGATATACGCGGCTAAAAGCTTTGCGGTATTTTCCACGTCGCAGACCGAAACGGACTCCACCGGCATATGCATATATTTTTGCGGGATGGAAATAAGCCCTGTCCTTACGCCATTTCTGCTGACGGCGATGTTGTCGGCGTTTGTGCCCGTCCGACCGCCCATTACTTCTTTTTGGTACGGGATGTCGTTTTGCTCCGCCAAGACGCAAAGCTCGCGAGAGATGTCCGCCGCCAATATCGGCGCGAATCCAACCATCGGGCCTTTGCCGAGTATGCCGCATTTTTCGGGCTTTGCGTCCGGCGTGAACGCAAAGCTTACATCCACTGCTATCGCGTGAGTGGGGTTTACGGTGTAGGCGGCTGTTTTCGCGCCCATGCCGCCAACCTCCTCCATTGAGGAAAACAGCACGGTAAGCCCCATATCTAAATCGCATCCGTCCAAAAGCTCTAGGGCTTTCAGCAGCGCGGCACAGCCCGCACGGTCGTCAAGCGCCTTGCCGGACACAATCCCGCCCAGAAGCTCCCCCGAAGGCGAAAGCAGCGTTACCCTATCCCCGGGCGAAACCCGCTTTTCCGCTTCTTCTTTAGAAAAACCGATGTCAATATACAGCTCATCAAGCTTGGGGTTTTTCTTTGCGGATGCGCTGTCGGTTAAATGCGGCGGTGTGGAGCATACCACGCCGGTGACGCGCCCCGACTGTGTATGGACAGAAACCGGCGATGCCATCAGTGCGCGGCGGTCTATCCCGCCGATATTTGTCACGCGCAGGAAGCCGTTGTCGCCGACGAAGGTTACAACCATGCCGATTTCGTCGATATGCGCGTCCAAAAGCAAATGCGGTTTGCCCTCTTTCGGGCCGCTGACAGTGCAAAGCACACCGCCAAGCGCGGTGTGCCGAACCTTCCCGAATTTTTCTAGCAAACCGGCGGCGTACTTCACCGGCTCCGATTCCGCGCCGGCGACGCCGGCCATAGCGGAGAAATCTAGGAGTATTTGTTTTGTATCGGGCATGTTTCTGCGTCCTTCCGTATTATTACCCGGTGGCTTTTAGCACGATTTTATCTTCGGCAGTTTTTCACCGCTCAAGTTCCGTATTATTGCCGGGTGGTTATAACACGATTTCATCTTAGGTTATTTTTCACCGCTCAAGCCGCGGGGGCTGTTACTTTGCAACGCGGCAAAGTAACCAAAACGCGCCGGGGGACACCCCCGAACCCCCGATACGACAAA
>Ga0099364_10008301_pt1 | contig 14633 bp, 12 predicted proteins | sample TergutTh196P3_FD_73070 | JGI IMG/M metagenome (GOLD analysis project Ga0099364, IMG submission 73070) | Microcerotermes parvus P3 segment gut microbial communities from Pointe-Noire, Republic of the Congo - Th196 P3 | ecosystem: Host-associated > Arthropoda: Insects > Digestive system > Gut ... | reverse complement strand
TTGTTCAAGAGCAGTGGTTGCACCGCCTGCCATAACGGCGAAGCGGTCGGCGGCACTTCGTACCAGAAAATGGGCGTATTCGAGCCGTACAAAACCGCCAACACGGCCCAGGGGCGCGCCGACGTCACCAAGAACGATGCTGAGCGCTTCTTCTTCAAGGTGCCGACGCTACGCAACGTCGAGCTGACCTACCCGTATTTCCACGATGGCGCAGCCAAAACGCTCGAAGAAGCTGTGGACATCATGGGTCGTCTGCAACTCGGCAGGACTTATACTCCGGAGGAAACCGCGCAGATCGTTGCCTTCCTGAAGACATTGACGGGCGAGCAGCCCAAGCTGCAATTGCCGATTCTGCCGCCCTCGCAAAACAATACGCCACGGCCCAAGCCGTTCGAGTAATCGGCCCTGAGCCGTATCGAGGCATCCCTGGTCGGAAGGCCGGGGCGACTCGGGATCGCTATAGAAGCCGCTGCCGGTTTCATTGTGACTGGCGGCGGCTTTTTTGTTATTGGATCGCCGAGGCGATGTGTGCCAAGAGGCCAAACACAGGCATCAGGGATCGGCGGGCTGAAATGAAACGTCGGCAACAACGATTTCGGCGTAGCTGGGATAACGCAGCGGCGGGCCCCAAGTGCCGAAACCGCAGGAGACGATCAGCGAATAATGCTCCTGTGTCAGCAGTTTCCACGGGTTTTTGTACAGGTACTTGACGATGATGTCGATAGGGAAGAACTGGCCGCCGTGCGTATGGCCGGAAAACTGTATGTCGATTTTTTGCGCAACGGCTTCGTCGATTTCACGTGGCTGGTGATCGAGCAGGATCCACGGCGTCGCCGGATCTGCGCGCGCCGTCAGGGCGGCGAGCGGCGCCCGCCCGCCAACGACATCCGGCGAAGCGCCCGGAGGAAAACGTGAACCACGTATCATGTCGTCGCGCCCGATCAATGTAATACCAGGTTCTTCGAGGTGAAGAACCTCGTCGCGCAGGACGCGCATGTTGGAACGGGTATAGGCGTCGATGTTGAGTTTCGGCGATTCGCCGAAATACTCGTGGTTGCCCAGGATGGCGTAGACGCCATAGCGGCTTTTGAGCTCGCCCAGAATGCGAGGCATCTCCTGATCGAAATACGGCTGGATCGCGTTATCAATGATGTCGCCAGTGAAAACGATCATATCCGGTTGCAGGCGGTTGACGCGAGAGACCATCTCCTGCATCAGCGTCGCGGAACTGTAGCGCCCGACATGCAAATCGGAAAGATGAACGATGCGCAATTTTTTTTCGCCGTTTTTCAACGGCTTGTAAACGACCGGCGAAAGATGCGTTTCACGCGGCGTATGCGCGCGGTAAAGACCCCAGACGACCTGAACGGCGACGATACCCAGTATGAGAAATCCGAGGTGATGCGGATACTGGCGGACATACCCGCACGCAGACTGCAAGAAAGGCAAACGGCGGACAATCAGGCCAAGCGCGTCGACAATCAATACCGTGGCAAATCCAATCGCCAACGCGCCATACACGACGGCGGTGGCAAAAAGCAGCCCTGGCGGCAATTCCACATTGAGCAGACGGCTTAAAAAATATGCCAGCGGAAAGCTCATGACAGTCAGCGCGACGAGCGGCCAGAACACGTACCAGGCCATAAGCCAGGGTGGCAACACAACGCCGAATGCCCAGCGGAAACGCCAGCCCAGATACCCTCCCAAAACAGTCTGGACAGCAAGAACAATGACTAGAAAATAGCTCATAAGGATAAACCCCTTTCCGCTATGATGATGCCATGTAAAATGCGTAGAGAACACGGCCTGAACAAGCGCGGCACCTTACATAGTGTACACGAGCATGAGTCATTGTGAATCTGCGTTGGCTCCACTGGCGTTTGCCCTGCAAAACAATTTTCTCATTTACCCTGCCATAAATGGCGAGGATCGCGTTCCAGTCGAGTTCGGGATGAAAAAAACGTTCACATTTTATATGAAATTCTTGCCGCAAGTTTTCCCAGTACGCTCATGGGAATAATACGTGTAATAGCGGAGGTCAAGCATCCAAATTTACGATAAAACAAGTTGAATAATAAATAAGGTTTTCGTTGTGCCTTGTTTTTGGGATAACGACGGATTATATTCTTGAAAGAGTAAAATTTTCGATACATCCGACGGTAGCCTTTGTAGAGTTCATTTGCCGTCATGCCCATAGGCGTAAACACAACATTTGCCGTATTATATTTTTCCAGATTGCGATCAACAATTCGCCCACTGGCTTCCATGTTTCGGTATAATTCTGTTCCAGGATATGGTGTGAGTATGTGAGAGGTCAGCGTCTCTATCCTCATCTTGATCAGCCAATCCAATGAACGGTCAAAGGTGCTGGGATCATCACCGTCCAACCCAAAAACCATGCTTGCGTTTATCATGATGCCTCGGCTGTGAATGGCTTCTACAAGAGATTCATACAGTTCTACTTTATTATCCTTGTTTACATTTTCTAAGGAAAACGTATTGATTGATTCAAAGCCGATAAACAAACTCTGGCAGCCTGTCTTTGACATCAGATCTAGCAAATCAGGGTAATTCAAAATTTTAGTTGTCACAGCGGCACTCCAGATGAGGTTCATGCCTTTAAGTTCATTTAGAAGTTTTCCTGTATATCTTGGGTCGCCGATAAAGTTGTCGTCTATGAAAAGAATATGCCGGGTTCCAAGTGATTTAATATCTTTTATCACATCAGAAATTGGACGCCTTATGTAGAGTCTATTTTTACAACTGTTATAACAAAAACTACAACGGTTTGGGCATCCTCTGCTGGTAAGAACAACATTTGAATAGAGATACTTCTGACCCTCGATACGACTATACGCCGGAGATACGATTTCATCGCCACGAAAGTATTTGATATCGCAGTATTCTTTTTGAATACTTCCTTTTTCTGCATCTTGGATTATTTTCGTCCAAACCCTTTCCGCAGGGCCGATACAGATAGCCTCAAAGTGCTGCAAGCAATCTGCCGGTGAACAAGTTATATGGATGCCGCCCGCTACAACGGGAACCCCCCTTTTTCGAAATTCTGCGGCGATGCTTATGGCTCGTGGCAGTACGTCCAATGTTATTGTGATGCCCACTAAATCTGCTTCGCAATCATAGTTAATTTCTTCCGTATTTTCGTTAATCATTGTTGTTTTATGTTCGCTCGGCGTTAAGTTCATAAGTGTCAATAATGCGAGAGAAGGTGCCATGCGTATTTTGAGGTCGGTGTCCATCGGGCGCTTGTTCATTTTCGGTTGGATAAGAAGAATTTTCATCTTTGGTTCCTTCGACCAGGAAACCTCTGTATACCTCTGTATCCACTGCTTGTCATCCTGCGCGAAGTCGCAGGATCCATGCGGCGTGTGGATTGCAACGATTTCGCTTCGCTACGCGCTGCAATGACAGGAGGGATTGTGCAGAGGTTCCTTAAACAGCACATAGAGATGGTTTGCAAATATAGCAATAGATAGAATTACTTCATTCTTTTGAGCCTCCCGGCGTGAAGGCCGGGGTTTCGACCGTAGCAACGAGGGAGAGGATGCAACCCCCTTCCTTGTTTTGAGCATCAGGCATGAACGCTTGGTGCCCATTTCTTGTTGGATATCCATAAAAATATGCACGGATACCCATTATATCTCGTTTTGCACCCTCACCGCGAACAGAGAAGCTCGGAGAGCTCGCAATTGAATACCTCCATCAGTCCTTCAATGACTTCCTGGTTCCAATAGCTTGCATGGCCGTCAATGAGTCGGCCCAATTGGGCGTTGGAGATGGATACGCCTACCTGCTCCAGGCGGCGAACCAACTCAGAAACCGATCGTATTGCGTGCTCGGCCATCAAGACCCGAACCCGCCAAACGACCTTCCTTTTGGGCTTTGGAGGAGATTTCGACATGGACCGATTCTAGGCTAGTTGCGTACTTGGCACAACATTTTTGCGTCTCATGAAAAAAATTTGCAAAAACTACTTGACCTCGTCACATCGTGTAGGCAGACTGCGCGTCAATCACGAAGTGGGATGGCGCTGTTGGCAACGTGCCGGGTTCATACCCCGGAGGCTCAAGCCCTTCTCTCGCAACCCAAACACGACGGACAGAAAAATGATGATTCAGCGACACGCCATAGCACAGCACGAGACGGGCCGATTCGGCTCCACGTGCCGCTTTGCGTTCCTCGCTGCCGCGCAGAGAACGCTGAAGCCCATGAATTTGTCCGCCGTCGGCTATCGCCTTCTGAGCCTCCCGTTCGGTGGGGGTCGGGAGAACGATAGCAGGCAATCCGGGAGGATGACCATGTAGTCATCCTGCGTGATCGAAAAGATTACGGTTCCAGACAGGGAGCCCGGACTTGCGAAAGCAACTCCGGGCTCCCTGCTTTTGGAGCCGTGCAGTGGCAGTAACCAGGGGTGGTATTCCGCGATGGACGCGGAGCGGTCTGTAAAACCGATGCCTTGCGGCTGACCAGGATCGTTCCCTGGACGCCCCGCCAGATGGAAACCAGCCCAACGGGGTTGGCGGCAGGCTGAAGACGCCCGCCCATCGCTCTTTAACAATTCGGAAATGTGGTCTTCCGGCGGCGGGCAGCCGTCGCCGGAACTGCGGACATGGTTCAGTTGGCAGAACGATACCTTGCCAAGGTATGGGTCGCCGGTTCGAATCCGGCTGTCCGCTCCAAATTTGCCGCTGTAGCTGAGACGGATTAGCGCCTGTGTGAAGAACAGGAGGAGGAAGGTTCGATACCTTCCGGCGGCGCCAGACGTGTGTAAATCAATCCAGGGAAAGCAATCATGAAACAATCGGCCCCGCGAAATCCGCTGGTTGCGAGGGCTCTGTTCAGAGCAGCGGGCGCGCACGGTCGCAGCGAGAAGGCTCTGCGCCCGGGCGGCGAAAATGAAATTGCGACGGGAGTATGGCGTAACGGCAGCGCAGCACCCTTTTAAGGTGCCAGGTTCGGGTTCAAATCCCGGTGCTCCCACCATAAACGAATCAAGTCTGTTTCGATGCGCGCGAGCAAGCAAGGTGCAGGCGTCCGGCTGTTAACCGGAAACGAGCCTGGTTCGATTCCAGGGCGCGCAGCCAAACAGATTTCGGGGGCAGCAGCGGGCTGCGGAGATCCCTTGCAAGGATCTTGTCTACGAGGGTTCAACTCCCTGGGCCTCCACCAGAGCATTCTCGCGTTGGGCTAATTGGCAAGTCACCTGGTTTGGGGCCAGGAGGATCGCAGTTCGAGTCTGCGGCGCGAGACCAGATCATGGAAGATGAACCCGACCGGCGTCGGGCGCCGCCTTGAGCACGGGTCGAACACAATTCTCGCCATCGATGGCGGGGTGACTCAGGGCGGTTGCGGATCGGCGCCAGCCGTCTTCCTTCAGCATTTGCGGCAACGAAAGCTGGCTTCGCCAGGCCAACCCCACCGCGCAGGGGAGTCACAACGCGCTGTCGGTATCCGGGTGGCTCCCGGATGAAAGACAGCGGCCATGCACGGGCAAACATTTTCCGGAGAGGCGTCCGAGAGGTCAAAGGCGCTTCACCTTTGCCAGGGTTTTCTCGCCCAGGCTCGACCGATAGAGTATCGGTTGCCGAAGCCCCGGGCCGCAGGTTCGATTTCTGTAATAGACCGCATTTCCGAATTGTTGGAGGAAAAGATCATTTTCAGGTGCAACCATGACCCAGATCCTGGCGCTTGACATTGCAGGAAATCCCTTTCGCTGGCTCGATGTCGAGCAGGCGATCAGCTATGCGGCCGCAGGCCGGGTAGCGTGGGAAATCGGCGAGCAGGAGTTGGTTTTTCATGGCGGCGTCCGTCGCTCGGGAGAGCGGAGCCGGATCGCGCTGCGTCCAGTGATTGCTCTTGCCAGGAGTGAGGCGATGGTGCGTTACCTGCATTCTTTTCCTTTGGGACACGACAATGCCAAGCTGTTTCGCCGCGATCGGGAGATCTGCGCCTACTGCGGTGAGCGCGTCGACCACCGCCTGCTCACGCGGGACCACATCCGGCCTCGCGCGCGGGGCGGAAAGGATGTCTGGGCGAATGTGGTGACTGCCTGTAGGTACTGCAATATGAAAAAAGCATGCAGAACGCCGGAAGAAGCCAGAATGCCCTTGCTGTACATCCCCTACGAGCCTTGCCGGTTCGAGCACTTCATCTTGTCGGGACGGCGGATTCTGGCGGATCAGATGGAGTACCTGACGGCACGGTTGCCTTCGCACAGCCGTGTTACGTAGGGGGCGTCCAGGATGTGTTTCTTGAGAGGACGCTTGGCGAAGCAGACGCAAGCCCAATCGAGTGTGCAATCCGTACATCCCACACCGTATCGGGGGTCTCAAGTGGTATCAGGGTCGTGGATTTCCTCACTCTCTTCTGTACCCTTTACCATACGCCATATTGGAGGGACGACCAGTAGCGCGAGAGCAATCCAAAGTAAATTACCGAAGAGGTACTCAAAGAAGGTTAATTTGATTGGCGGGAGAGTTTTTGGTAAACGGCCTTCGTTTTGAAGCGTTTTCAATTGGGCTTCGGAAACTGAGGTGTACCAGGAAGATCCTGGAGTGCTAAAAACATAGCCCATGCTCTTGACACTGTACGGCAGGATGAAGGATTCCGTCCGAACAAGATGGCCGAGGTGGCGATGGCCTTCATCATCTGAGCCAAGTCTTTTTTGATAAGCGAGGTAACCGGGTAACCGAGGAGACCGGGTAGAGCTTATACTTGGGGAAGATACTTTTATACCGTCGAAAAGATGAATCGTCTCATCTGCCCCGAACATTACCGTTATTGCATTTGCTTGTAGGGGTAGCAGGCCGCAGATGGATACAAATAGTAGCAGGATGGTTTTTTTCATAGTAGCGGTGATGAGAGTGGATGAAAAAGCAGGATAACTATACATAGACAGACTGTCTTGAAAAAACAGTATCGTCCAGCTTGTAAATGTTGTCAACTTCAACTTAAAATAATGCCATTTATTTGAGATCCGCGACGCTTCGCCTTGGAGAATCTGAATCCCTGGATGGCGCTACGCTTATCCAGGCTACATTCGTTATGTGTCCGGATAACCCACTTCTTTCTGATGCCGAATGGCGACGATGACGGCTTCGTTTGCGTTCTCATCGAATCGGTACAGGGCAAGATAGCCGGATGCGACAAACGGAATCACCAACTCCCGGAATCCTTCGTCGATCCAATCAGCCGGACGTCCGATTTTTGGCTGCTGCTTGAGTATTTCCAACGATTTTGTGATTTGATCCAGAGCTTTTTTTGCCGCCAGCGGAGATTTGTCGGACAACCATTTGTGCAGACGCAACATATCGCCCTGAGCGCGTGGCGATGAACGAACGCTCACGGATGGCATTGGGGCGGCTCAAGTTCGTTATCTGCGCCCAGGCTGTCAACCCATTGCCGGACTTCTTCGATGGTGACATGCAGGCCGGTTTGCTGGTATTCCTGCCACGATTCCAATGCTTCCCGACGCAGGGCTTCACGCTTTTCCTCGCGCTCCAGATATTCGTTTACGGCCTGTCGCATCATCCAGTGCGTGCTGCGCTGTCGGGCTTCTCCCAGCCTTTTGAGGCGGCCCTGTGTCGTGTCGTCCAGTTTGATGGCCAGTGCGCGCATGATGCTCTCCGGAGTTGGGGTCTTGCTTGTTTATACCTGCTGATACCCTAGCACACATTCGATAAAATTCAAGCCACATCCGGACGCATGGAACGTGCCGTTCTGGCTATCTGTTGAGGCAAGGATCAACGGCGCGCAAGGGTGCTCCAACTGGCGGAAGAGAGCGTGTTTTTGACCAGCACGCCGAGGGTGGTGTCGCCTTCCATCAGCAATTTCCGGGCGAAGAACAGGGTGTCGGCGTCTTCCTCTCCCAGCGCGAGGGCGATGAAATCGCGCAATGTGGCGGAGATGGTCATTTCCGGCGGCGTGTTTGCGCGATAGGGACGAAAGCGGCCATTGGCTCCGAGCGTGAAATCGAGCCGTAACCCGGCATCGAGCACGCACAGGCGCAGGTGCCGGTCGGTGAGCGGCGCGAGGGGCACGCGGGGAATCATGCTCTCCGGCGCAAGGTTGAGCGCCGAGGTGAGCGCCAGCGTGGGCGGAAGCCTGGGCAGGCGGGCATTGATCCTGGCAAGCGGTTCCGGCACGGTGAAGGGAGGAAGGCGGGGATGCGGGCTTTTTACGAGGTTTCTGAAACGTTCCTCGCAAAGCGCGCGCAAGTCGGCGGGCAGGAGGCGGGCAATAAAAGACGACAGCGACGATGCAGTAGGGGCCGTTTCAGTGTCGGACGGCTCTGATGTCCCGGCGGAGGCGGTGTCCGCTGCCGGGGCGTCCGAAGGTTGCCTAACACTCTCGGAGGAAACCTGATCGTGTCCCGCGCGTCCGTGCCAGAAGCCGTTGCAGGGGGCTTCCGGCATCAGGGCCAGGCTGGTCTCGAAGGCGACGGACGGTGTGACGCGCCCCTTGAGCGCCTCACGGAACAGGGCGGCAATTTCTGGCGTGTGCGCGCTTTGTGGGCTGATGCGCAGGACTTCGGCGTGGCCCGCGACGAGCGGGAGATCGCCGAGCAGGTTGTAGACCCGCGCGGATTGTGTCTGGATGCCGTTGAGGGTCAGGAAAGCCTCGCCTTCGCGCGTGCGAAGGAGCATGCCGTCGCTATCCTCGATGCAGCGGAATTCGCAGGCATCCTTTTGCAGGTTGTAATGGCGGGCGGTAAAGCAGCGCGCGGAATAGGCGAGCGGCATACGGCCATAGGCGAAAATTTCGGTCTCGATGGGCGCGGGCAGGCTGGCGCGCAGATCGGCGATGTCGGCCCCGGACATCTCGGGGGGGGTGGCCCATCGGTTTGCGCCTTCAGCCGTAAACAGAGTCAGCGTGGCGGGGTTGAACACATTGAGCGTGGCCCCGGCGATCCAGTCACGGCGCGCAATGGCGGCAAGCAGCCGCACCGCACCCATGTCGTTGGCTTCGATACGAAAATCCCGGTTTTCGACGATGCGGCGCAAGGTTTTGAGATCGGACTCGGACTCGATCAGCGTCTGGGTGGAAAGGATCGCTTCCTTGCCGGTGGCAGCGATCCGGGCGGCAATCTCGAACCAGTCTTCACAGCGCAGTTCGTGGCGACGCGAACAGACGGTCTCGCCCAGGTAGACGATGTCGAACACGTCGCTGGCGGCGATGGTTTCGTAGAAGTCGAGTACCTGCTGGCGGGGCCAGTGGTAGAGCAGGGGGCCGAGGGAGAGTTTCATGGTTATTTCCAGGGGCGGTAGTATGCGCCCAGGGTGTGGCTCTGGCCTTCGGAGACCTTGTTGAGCTCGGCCATCCAACTGTCCTGTGCCGTGAAGTGATCTGCGTCGCGGGCAAGCGCGTCGAGTGCGGCGCGCCAGACTTTCGTGACTTGCGCGACATAGGCCGGGTTGCGCTGCCGGCCTTCGATCTTGATGGCCGAAATGCCCGTGGCGGCCAGCGTGGGAAGCATCTCCAGGGTGTTGAGGCTGGCGGGCTCTTCGATGGCGTAATAGGTTTCATCCTTGACGGTGAAACGGCCCTTGCACAGGGTGGGGTAGCTCGCGCGCTCGCCCTCGTCGTAACGGTTGATGAGGATGCCGTTCAGACGGGTTTCCATGCCGCGCGGAGTCTGTTCCCAGCGGACGAAGGGATCGGGCGAACAGGCGCCATGGCAGTTGGGGGATTTGCCCGTGGCGTAGGCGGACAACGCGCAACGGCCTTCCACCATCACGCACAGGCCGCCGAAGCCGAATACTTCGATCTCCACCGCAGTGTTGGCGGCGAGTTGCTCGATCTGCGCAAGCGACAGCACCCGAGGCAGTACCGCGCGCTGGATGCCGAAGCGTTCATGGTAGAAGTTGATGGCCTCATGGCTCGTTGCAGAGCCTTGCACGGACAGATGCAGGCGCAATTCGGGGTGGACACGGGCGGCATAAGCCATGAGACCGGGGTCGGCCATGATGACGGCGTCGACCCCCAGTTCGGCAGCGCGGTCGACCGCCGTGGTCCAGTCTGCCTGATTGGACACGAGCGGGTAGGTATTGAGGGCGAGGAGAACCTTGCGCCCGTGCTGACGGGCATAGCCGATGCCCTCGCGGATCTGGGCGAGGTCGAAGTTGAGGCCCGTGAAGTTGCGGGCGTTGGTGGCATCCTTGAAGCCGAAGTAAACGCAATCTGCGCCGTTGTCGACGGCTGCCTTGAGGGACGGCAGGCCGCCAGCGGGAGAAACGAGCTCGATTTTTCGGGGGGCTGCGGTCGTCATGTCTGTTCCGGGTTGTTCGCCGTTCATGGTTCAGCTTGTTGTTCGTTGGACATCCGGGCCGCGTCAGGATTCATTTTTTCAGGCGCAGGCGCGCCCAGAATGACGCCTGCGACCATGCCCGCGAGACTTGCGAAGAGCCCGTAGATTTGAGGCTCGATCATATCGGAAAGGATGCCACGGTAAATCAGTATCTCGCCGATGAGCCAGACCGTCAGCCCCAGGCCGATGGATAGAGCACCCCCCAGGTTGTTGGCACGCTTCCAGAATATCCCGGCAACGAGGGGGACGAGGGCGGCGGCCAGGGTGATGCGGTAAGCGTTGACGACCATCTCGTGGATGCTGGCATTGGTATTGAGCGCGTACAGGGTGACGATCAGGGTGAAAACCGCCACGGTGATGCGCGTGGCCCACAGGAATTGTTTGTCGGTCATCTTCGGAAAAAAGTCCCGCAGCACATTTTCGGAGAATGTCACCGAAGGGGCGAGCAGCGTGCCCGAGGCTGTGCTCATGATGACCGAGAGCAGCGCGCCGAAAAAGATGACTTGAGATACGAACGTCATATGATTCATGACCAGTGTCGGCATGATTTTCTGCGTATCGTCCACCGAGGCCACGATTGACGGGTCGATGAGCAGGGTCGTGTAGGCAAGATAAATCGGCACAAACGCGAAAATGGCGTAAAAGAAGCCCCCCAGGGTCGTTCCCCATACGGCGATGCGCTCATTCTTCGAGGAGTTGACCCGCTGGAAAACGTCCTGCTGGGGAATGGAACCGAGCGCCATCGTGCAAAAGGCCGCGATCCACGCGAAGGTGTCGCGCGACAGGGAAAAGGGAATCTCGAATTTGCCCGCGTCCCTGGCGTGAGTCAGCACCGGAGCAAAGCCGCCTGCCATGTCGTTGGCAACCCAGGTGATGTAGAGCAGCCCCAGTACGATGACGATCATTTGAACGAAGGTCGTCACCGCTACGGACCACATCCCGCCAAGCAGGGTGTAAAGCAGCACGACCGAAGCGCCGATGATCATGCCATCGCTCTGGCTGATGGCGCCTCCCGATAGCAGATTGAACACGAGTCCCAGGGCGGTGACCTGCGCGCCCACCCAGCCGAGGTACGAGATGATGATACAGACGGAAAGCGCCAGTTCTGTGCCCCGGTTGTAGCGGCGGCGGAAGAAGTCCCCCAGGGTGAGGAGGCCCATGCGGTAAAGGGGGCGCGCAAAAATCAACCCGAACAGCATCAGGCATATTCCGGCTCCGACCGGATCGGAGATCAGCCCGGTTGCGCCTTCCTTGAGAAAGGTTCCTGAGTTGCCGAGCACGGTTTCGGAGCCGAACCACGTAGCGAACACCATTGCGAACACCACGGGCATGGGTAGATGTCGTCCGGCGGTGATGTAGTCGCGCGCGTTGTGCACCTTCGCGGAAGCGAAAAGCCCGATACCGATGGAGACGACCAGGTAAGCGATGACGAGCTGGAGCAACGTGACGGACATGACGGTGATCCCGGTATGGCATCAAACGAAAGGCGGGGGAGTTTATCAATTACCTGCGCTCGCAGAAGGACAAAAAAGCATTTTTGTTGCAGATGCGCACGAATGGCGAATCTGGCTACCTGAGAAACCGCCACAACTCGAATATCAGGAACGCGGCAATCAGGACGCAGAGCGTCACGATGAAGCGGGTGTTGAGGCGCTGGCGGCGTTCGATGTCGTCGATTCGTCCTTCGAGCGCGGAGTGCTGTGTTTGCCCGTCGGTCAGCGCCTTGTGCGCGAGCCGTGGCAGACGCGGCAGAATGGATGCCCAGCCGGGCGCTTCGCTTTTCACTTCCCGTATGAGCGCCCGCCAGCCCACCTGTTCCTGCATCCAGCGTTCGAGGAAAGGTTTGGCGGTCGTCCAGAGATCGAGATCGGGATTGAGCTGTCGGCCCAGCCCTTCGATATTGAGCAACGTCTTTTGCAGCAGTACGAGTTGCGGCTGGACTTCCATTTCGAACCGGCGCGCGGTCTGAAACAGGCGCAACAAGGTCTTGCCAAAGGAAATGTCCTTGAGCGGACGATCGAAAATCGGTTCGCACACGCTGCGGATGGCCGACTCGAACTCTTCGACTCGGGTATGCGCGGGAACCCACCCCGCATCGATGTGCGCCTGCGCCACCTTGCGGTAATCGCGCTTGAAAAAGCCGAGAAAATTGCGCGCGAGATAATCCTTGTCGAGATCGCTCAAGGTGCCCATGATGCCGAAATCGAGCGCGACATAACGGCCCTTGCGATCCACGAAGATGTTGCCGGGGTGCATGTCGGCGTGGAAGAAACCGTCGCGGAACACCTGGGTGAAAAAGATTTCGACCCCGGCCCGTGACAACGCCTTGATGTCGATTTTCTGTTCGATCAACTTCGGAATGTGCGAAATCGGCGTGCCCTGCATGTGCTCCATCACCATGACATTGGGGCCGCACCAGTCCCAGTACACTTCGGGCACGACCAGCAGGGAAGAATTCTTGAAATTGCGTCGCAGTTGCGCGCAGTTGGCCGCTTCGCGCATCAGGTCGAGTTCGTCGCGCAGGTGTTTTCTGAACTCGGACACGACTTCGCGCGGTTTCAGGCGACGGCTCTCCGACCAGACTTTCTCCAGCAACATGGCTGCGGCTTCCAGCAGGTCGATGTCGTGCTCGATGATCCTTTCGATCCCCGGGCGCAGTATCTTGACCGCAACCTCCGTGCCGTCGGGCAGTTCGGCGAAATGCACCTGCGCCACCGAGGCTGAGGCGACCGGCACGCGGTCGAAACGCCGGAAAACCTCGTCGACCGGGCGCTTGTAGAACGACTCCAGCAGGGCAATGGCCTGCTCGGTCGGGAAGGGCGGCACGCGATCCTGCAACAGGGCAAGCTCATCGGCCAGATCGGGCGGCAGCAGGTCGCGCCGCGTCGAGAGCACTTGCCCGAACTTGATGAAAATCGGCCCGAGCGACTCCAGCGCCTGACGCAGGCGTACCCCTCTCGGTTCCTTGAACCTGCGCCAGAAAAACAGCTTGCCCCACCAGCGCACGAGGCGACCGCTCGGATCGGCATCGAGAATCACGCGATCAAGGCCGAACCTCAGGCTGAGGGAAACGATTTTGGCAAGGCGCAGGAGACGCACGGCGGAAAGAAAGTAACAGGTAGCAAACGCAGGACTTTAGCTGGAAAGAGGTGCGGAGAAAAGCGGTAGGGGCGGGTTTCAAACCCGTCCTGACAACAGGTTTGCCTCCGACTGCGCCCCTTGCGCGAACCCGTTCGCCATTGCCCGGAAAACTCCGCTACACTTATTCGTTTGCTACGTCGCGCTTTCGATGTGTCTTCCCCCCGGTCTTTTCTCCGCAACCTCGTCATTGTCTATGTTGCGCTCCTGATTTACGCCAGCCTGTATCCCATGAGCGGTTGGCGGGAGACGGGGCTGCCGATATTCGATTACCTGATCGCGCCCTGGCCAAAATATTTCGAGATCGGGGAAATCGTCGTCAATCTCATCGGATATATTCCGTTGGGATTTATCGTCGTTCCGGTGTTGCCGCATCACTGGACAGGAAAAAAGAAAGTGGCCGTCGCGGTGTTGTCTGGCATATTGCTCACTTTCTGCATGGAAACCATACAGAATTTTCTGCCCATGCGCGTTTCCAGCAACGTCGATCTGGCTGCCAACAGCCTGGGCGTGCTTCTGGGTGCGCTGGTCGGGGTGAAATGGGAGCAGGCATTGTTCGCGTCGGGGCGTGGTCTGGCGCGCTGGCGCGAACGCACCATTGCCGACAAAGGGCTGGCTGGCGATGCCGCCCTGATTCTCATCGTTCTCTGGGTGTTCGTGCAACTGACCCCGGATCAACTACTGTTTGCCGGCGGCGAATTGCGCAGACTGCTCGATATTGCTCCACCGCTGCCTTTCGAGCCTGGTCGGCTCATCGTTTTCGAGGCCGCGCAAACCGCCAGCATGATGCTTGCCATCGGCCTGTTCGCGCGCTGTACGCTGCGTGCGTCGGGTCCGACGCTGATTGTGGCGTTGCTTGTGTTGGGCATGGGCGCGCGTCTGGTGGGCTCTGCCAGCTTTTTCGTTCCCTCCAGTCCGCTGGCCTGGCTGACGCCGGGCGTTCAGTACGGGTTTTTCATCGGCGTGGTTTTACTCTTCGTTGCCCTGCGCCTGCCCAGGGTCGCGCAGCACGCGCTGGCTGGAGCCAGTCTCCTGATGGCTTCCGTGCTCATCAACATGATGCCGGAAAGCCCTTATTTCCTGCGCAATGTCAGTGGCGGGCCGGTCATCACCCGGCGCGCCAACTACCAGAATTTCTACGCTCTGTGCCGGTTTATTGCGGCCATCTGGC
>Ga0099364_10008300_pt1 | contig 14634 bp, 10 predicted proteins | sample TergutTh196P3_FD_73070 | JGI IMG/M metagenome (GOLD analysis project Ga0099364, IMG submission 73070) | Microcerotermes parvus P3 segment gut microbial communities from Pointe-Noire, Republic of the Congo - Th196 P3 | ecosystem: Host-associated > Arthropoda: Insects > Digestive system > Gut ... | reverse complement strand
CGGTATTTTGGAAGAGATTTCAGCCAAAATCTGGTTGTCCGTATGGCAATGATACCCGCAGCAGTCAGAAACGGATGGGTTTGGACTTTTATTACCTATATGTTTTTACACGCCGATTTCAGGCATATCCTATTTAACATGCTTGGACTTTTTATTTTTGGAATGCATGTAGAAAGACAAATGGGCAGCAAAGAATTCCTTTTGTATTATTTGCTTACCGGAGCCCTTGCCGGAATATTTTCCTTTGTGGTTTACTATCTTACCGGCAGTTATTTTGTAGCTCTTATGGGCGCTTCCGGCGCGCTTTTTGCCGTGCAGCTTGCGTTTGCGGTATTTTTTCCGGATTCGATTATCTATATTTGGGGCATACTTCCCCTGCGCGCGCCTGTTATGGTGCTTGGATTTACAGGGCTGGAGTTGTTTTTCTCTCTTACCGGAGGAAGAGGCAATGTAGCTCATCTTACTCATCTTGCGGGTTTTGCTTTTGGTTGGATATATTTTCATATCCGTTTTGGCATGAGCCCCTGGCGGCAGCTTACACGGCGGTAATGGAACACAATGAAAAAAACTGTTGTAGGTATACTATTTGGCGGTAAATCGGCGGAGCATGAAATTTCCCTATTATCCGCTAAAAATATATATGAAGCTATAGACAGGGAAAAGTTTGATCCTGTTTTAATCGGTATAGATAAATCAGGCCGCTGGCTTTTAAGCGGCTCTGCGGAAAAGTTTTTGCTTAATTCCGACAACCCCGCCTTGATTAGCCTGAATCCCGCAGGAAGGGCAGTTGCACTGCAGCCCGAAACCGGAGGTTTACTTGCCGGATCTGAAACAGCAACAGAAGCCGCAAACAGTTTTTCTTCAATTCATGTTGATGTGGTGTTTCCTGTTTTGCACGGGCCTTTTGGAGAAGACGGCACTATTCAGGGTTTTTTAAAACTCGCAGACATTCCATTTGCTGGAGCCGGCGTACTTGGTTCTGCCGCAGGAATGGACAAAGATGTAATGAAGCGGCTTATGCGGGATGCAGGAATCCCCATTGGAAAGTTTTTGGTTCTGAAAAGCCATGAGAAACTTTTGCCCTTTGAGGAAGTTGAAGCGGCTTTGGGGCTGCCTTTTTTTATTAAACCTGCGAACATGGGCTCTTCGGTTGGGATAAGCAAGGTACGCGATGAAAAAGAATACGCCGCCGCCGTTAAAGACGCTTTTTTATATGACACAAAAATTATTATAGAAGAGTTTATTCCGGGGCGCGAGATTGAATGTGCTGTTCTTGGAAACGAAACGCCGGCCGCTTCCGTACCCGGCGAGATTATACCTTCCCATGACTTTTATTCCTACGATGCGAAATACCTTGATGAGGACGGGGCGGCGCTGGAAATACCTGCGAGATTAGATGAAAAAACGATTAAGCGCGTTCAGGAACTTTCTGTAAAAGTTTTTCAAACTCTCTGCTGCGAAGGACTTTCGCGCGTAGATTTTTTTCTTAAAGATGACGGAGACCTAATCGTAAACGAGATAAACACAATGCCGGGCTTTACAAAAATTAGCATGTACCCAAAGATGTGGGAAGCAAGCGGCATTTCTTACACAGAGCTTATCACCCGCCTGATTGAACTGGCGCTGGAACGCTTTGAAAAAGAACGCAGGCTTAAGACCAGTGTTGTGTAGGGTTTATGGATAGTATTCAATTTATAGTTGTAAATAAGAAGGAGCGTTTATGTCCGGGACAGAAAATTCTGATAAAGGAACTGACTTTATCAGTGAATTTATAAAAGAAGATTTGGCAGCAGGCAGGTTTAGTTATGTGCATACCCGTTTCCCGCCAGAGCCAAATGGCTGGCTGCATATCGGGCACTGTAAGGCGTTCTATATCGATTTTTTAATGGCAGAGCGTTTTGGCGGCAAGTGCAATCTGCGCTTTGACGATACAAATCCCGAAAAAGAGGATATCTCTTATGTCGAAGCGATTAAGCGGGACATTAAATGGATGGGGTACGACTGGGAAGACCGTGAATATTACGCTTCTGACTATTACGAACACTTGTACGAACTTGCGGTTAAGATCATCAAAAAAGGAAAGGCCTACGTCGATGATCTTTGCGAAGAAGAAATCAGGGAGTATCGCGGGACTGCCGTTCCCGACAAAAACAATATCACCCTGACGCCGCCGGGGAAAAACAGCCCTTACCGAGACCGTACAATCAAAGAAAACCTTGACCTCTTTGCGCGAATGCGTGAGGGGGAATACCCCGACGGGGCAAAAACCCTGCGTGCTAAAATCGACATGACCCACCCCAATCTGATAATGCGCGATCCTGTAATGTACCGTATCCGCCGTCAGACGCATTACCGCACGGGCGACGCCTGGTGTATTTATCCCATGTACGATTTTCAGCATCCGCTTTCGGACGCGAAAGAGGGCATTACCCATTCGCTTTGCTCTCTTGAATACGAGATCCACAGGCCGCTTTATGAGTGGTTTATTAATGAAGCGGAAGTTTTCCCTTCGCGGCAGATCGAGTTTGCCCGCCTTAATTTAACGTATACCGTTATGAGCAAACGCTGGCTTTTAAAACTTGTGCAGGATAAACATGTTGCAGGCTGGGACGATCCCCGCATGCCGACGATTGCGGGTTTACGCCGCCGAGGTTATACGCCGGAAGCAATACGCAGTTTTGTCTCTCAGGTTGGCATTGCAAAAACAGACAGCATGGCAGACATTGCCTTTCTTGAATACTGCCTGCGCGAAGATTTAAACAAACGTGCATTGCGTATTATGGCGGTGTTGCGCCCTCTTAAACTAATTATTGATAATTGGGAAGAGGGTAAAACCGAAGAACTGAACGCTGTAAATAACCCTGAAGACGAAAGCGCAGGAAAACGCAGTGTGCCTTTTTCCCGTGAACTTTGGATAGAACGCGAAGATTTTGAAGAAGTCCCTCCGCCCAAGTATCACAGGCTTTTTCCCGGCAATTCTGTCCGCCTGCGTTATGCGTACATTGTTACGTGCACAGGTTTTGACAAAGACGCGCAGGGAAACATTACGGCAGTGCGCTGCACCTACGATCCCGAAACAAAAAGCGGATCTGCAACTTCGGAAACCCGAAAGGTGAAAGGTACGATTCACTGGGTTTCCGCCGCGCGTGCAGTCTCTTTTGAAGCGCGGTTATATGACCACTTATTCAATGTTGAAAGACCAATGGAGATTTCACCTCGCGCCGACGGTTCTCCCGGTGAGTTTACAGATAACCTTAGACCCAACTCTTTGGAAGTAATTAACAATGCGTGGGGTGAACCTGCGCTGGCAAATATTTCGCAGGGACAGGCTGTTCAGTTTGAACGTCTTGGATACTTTGCTCTTGATCCCGATTCAAGTGCGGACGGGCGGCCTGTTTTTAACAAAACTGTCGGTTTGCGGGATACTTGGGCAAAAATAGCGAAGAAAGACAGCTAACAAGAAGTAATAGTTTCTACAAGTTTTTTATACTCTTTGCGCTCCAATGACGAAAGCGCTTCTTCGGAATAGAGCGCTTTTTCAAAAATCTCTCCGCAGCGGACGATCCCTTCATTTATCTGCTGCAAAGTAAGCGTTTGGGCATCTTCGTTTTCCGGTTCACTGACAGGAGCGCAGGAAAGAATCGAGCAGTATTCACCGGGAGCAAGAGAAGGTCTCCATTTTACATTACGTTTTTTATTGCCCCAGATAATTAGCCGTGCAAAGAGGGTTACACTGCTGTATATATCGCGTTTTTTTATAAGAGAATACGCATTAAAAATATTTTCTGATGTACGGCGGATATTTTCTTTATCACGAACAAGTTTCATTCCTGTTTTTTTACTTTTTAAATGTAAAATAGCAGAATTAATAGCAGCTAACATACCGGTAAACCATTCTTTAATTATTCGGATCAATTTTTGTCTGAATGTCATATCTTTATATGCTCCGCTGCGGTTTAACAGCGGAGAAATCATAAATCTGATAAATAAAACTGCTGCCAGAATAATAAAGCCGTATTTTAGGATAATTGAACCGTACTTTACAATAGATTCCAGAATGGGCGATACCGTTCCTTCGTCCATGTAAGGATAAAATTCTTGAGGCGGATTTTCTCTTATAATAAATTCCGTATCTTTTGATCTCCCAAAAAATAAGGTAATGCGTCCAATTAGTGCAATTAACAATATAAAGAAACCGGTGATTATGGAGATTGGAAGTATATTTTTATCAGAGGTTAAAAAAACTGCGGCGGAAAAACAGAATAAGGTAAAAATAAATATTGCCATTATACGTCTGATGCGGCCATGCCCGGAAGGACATATTCCCTCGCTTGCATAGTAATGTTCCCTTTTTATGATCTCAAAAAATCCAAAAATAAAAACACCATTTGCAAGAATAATTATTAATAGCAGATACAAAGCCGGAGGTATACGAATACTAAAAAACGTGCAGGTAAAAGTAAGAACAAAAATCAGTATAAGCTGAAAAATATGGTTTTGCCATATTTTGTTGATATTTTCAGAAGTGTACAGGAGTAATGCTGAATCTTCAAATAAAATTTCCTGAAGCTGTTCACCCTGATACGATTCTGTCAATGTTTCAAAATATTTACGGGCTTTAAATAATTGTTTTAGAGAAATCACATTGATCCATGCATAAAGAGTGCAGATACACGCTAAAACATTAAGGGGGTTTGGTATGAACCGTTCCTGCCGGTGAATCCCAAACAGAAATGGTGAAATTAAAAAATAAGAAACAGCCATCGTTATTATCGCACCGCGAATGTTGGCCGAAGTACGGCCGGATTTTTTGTCTTTCATAAAATCGCAGTAAAACGATGCTGACAATGCTCCGATAAAACCGCTGAATATAAAAAGGACAGTTGGTAAATCCATTGCCAAAAGAGCCTGCGCAAGAAAGATAAAAGCGGTTAACAATGTCAGCGGAATAAACAGGGCAAACAGCGAATAAGTTGGGCTGTTTGAAAGAAGACCACCCTTTATTTTTTGCTTAGATAATTTCATAGCCGCTTTCCTTTATCTGATAACGGGGGAATTACCGGGAACAATGGAAGAGAGGGATCGTTCGTCTATGATCATATATTCAAGATAAAGATGATGTTTTTTTAATAAATTCAGGTTGATATACGCTTCATCTCCTAAATCGGGGCCTGTATACAAATACCTTGTCCCATAGGAAAGATACCTGCCCTGATTCAACATTGCGGCCGTGCTATTGCGTATTGACATATTGTTAGGTGCATTATCCAAATCATCGGCAGACATATTTAAAGCTGCGTTAAAAGGTTTTGTACAATCAATGGCTGCAAGGCGTTCAAGGATCAAGACAAGGGTAAAAGTTGCCGGCGTAATAACGGTAAGCCCTCCTTTGTGCCATGATGAATAGATGATAAGCCCAAGCGCCTGCCGTTCCCGTGACGCTTTTAAGCACAGGGCGGCTGCCGCTTCTATGGTTCTTTCCATTAAAGGTTTTTTGTTTTTCCTTGGGTATTCGTCCTGATCCATGTTCAAAAAAATCATAAGCGGGTAAGATGCGGTAGCCTCGTATTCATTGACCAAAAGACCGCCATGTGTGCCATTGGATACATGGGCGCTGACCTTCCAGTTAATGCGGCGTGGTTCATCTCCTGTATGATACGGACGCAAGGATCTATAGCGCGTAATATCTTCGAATAACGGATTGGCGCTTATTAAATTTCCAAGCGGAATTCCTCTTTTGTTTTTTATAGCAATTGAGCGTATAACAGGATATACATAAAGTTTTGTTGTTTCTTTGGCAGTAAGGCTGAAAGGAAAAATACCTAATGGATCAGTGCCTCGTACAACCGCAGGGCCAAGTGAAAAAACTCCCCGTTCAGCGCACAATCCGTCCCAGTAGAGAAGAGTCCATGACCGCCTGAAAAGAGTACAAAAAGTTTTATGCAGCCTAAAAACCGAAAGATCGCCTGGTAGGTCGCCTGCAACTATCATAAAGGCAGGAAGAAGCCCGCGGTTTTCTATTTTTATTTCCACGCGTACCCATTCATGCCTGAATACACGCAGTTCGGTATCCATGCGGGTAACATGAATGTTTCTGATTAGGTATTCAATGTAGAGCCTTGAAATAACCAAAATAAAAATAAAAAACAAACAAATAAACTGTATAAGAGCCGCAGGTGTAAAAAGCCAAATGGCAATCAATACCGGGATTCCCTTAATAAACAAATTTTTTCTTTTTATTTCTATTTTATCCCATGACGAAACCCATTTCATCAAGTTGTCCTGTATTCAGGAATTGGAATTGTATCAAGGATAGATTGAATGATTCTGTCAGGTGAAACTCCACGTACAAAAGATTCAGAAGTCAACAGAAGCCTTTGACGAAATACGCTTTTTGCCATTTCTTTTACATCTTCCGGGATTACATAGTTTCTGTTTCTTATACCTGCCAATGCCTGAGAACAACGGTAAAGCGCAAGGCTTCCGCGCGGAGATATGCCGGCGCGTAACTGTGCGTTGTCGCGGGTAGCGTGCACAAGGGCAAGGAGATAATCCTTAACAGTTTTTTCCACATGAATATGACTTACCGCTTCCTGCAGAGGAATAACCTCCTGCGCTTCTGCCACAGGTTTTAAATCCGTAACAGGGTGGGTCAGGCGGCGCTGATTTTCCAGCATTTGCGATTCAGAATCCGTGTCGGGATATCCAATGCCGAGCGAAATCAAAAAGCGATCCTTCTGCGCTTCCGGCAAAGGAAAAGTTCCTTCAAACTCAATGGGGTTTTCTGTTGCCATTACAAAAAAAGGTTCAGGCAAAACAAGGCGGCTGCCGTCAACTGTAATCTGCGCTTCTGCCATTGCCTCAAGTAGTGCAGACTGGGTTCTTGGAGTAGCGCGGTTTATTTCGTCAACTAAAACAAATTGATTTACAATCGGTCCCGGGCTAAAAACAAAGCGGCCTTTTTTATCGTCAAATTCTTCCGCCTGCCGCCACACGGAAACTCCGAGTATATCCGCCGGCAGCAGATCCGGCGTACACTGTATCCGTGCGAAATTCAGGTTCAAGCTGGACGCAAAAGCGCGGGCAAGAATGGTTTTTCCCGTTCCGGGTACATCCTCAAGGAGAACATGACCCTTCGCAAGGAATGCCGTTATTATCATGTCGATAACATCAGTTTTCCCCAGAAAAACCGTCTCAATGTTTTTTCTTATTCTTTGGGCAAATTCGGCGATTGGCTGTAAATCTTTCATGGTTTTATTATATACCAAGTTTTGGGTTTACCGCCACCTTTCCAGCGACTCCCGCATAAAGCCGCGAATGTCGATACCGTAAACTTTTTGTAAAGCGTCGCTGTTCAGCACTTCTTCGATTGTTCCGTTGGCAGCGATTTTTCCATTATCCAACACGACTGCAGTATCGCCAAAAAGCCGTGCAAGGTTTAGATCGTGAAACACGCCGATTAAGGTTTTGTTATTTTCCGCTGTCCACGATTTTAGAAATTTAATCAGTTCAATTTGATGTTTCAGATCGAGGTGATTGGCGGGTTCATCAAGCAAAATCAGGTCGGGGGTTTGCGCAAGGGTTCTTGCAAGAAAAACCCTTTGCAAAGTTCCGCCGCTTAATTCATCGATCATGTGGTTTTTAATATCCCAAATGTCGAGTTGTTTTAAAGTGTTGTCAATAACGACCTTGTCTTTGGCGCAGAGGTTTTTCATAAAGCCCTGCGAATACGCATAACGCCCCATTGATACAGTTTCGTATACTGTGTAGGGAAAAAACATCGCAGAAGTCTGCCCCAGCAGGGCGATTTTTTTTGCCAGCTCTTTGCGCGGGAGTGAGGCTATATCTGAGCCGTTAAGAGTAACGATTCCTTTGTAATTAATGATACGAGCTATGGCTTTAAGCAGCGTACTTTTTCCGCTGCCGTTTGGTCCCAATATGCAAAGGCTTTCTCCTTTTTCTACTTTAAAATTGATGTTATGGACAATGTCGGCGGCATCATACCCGGCGGATAAATTTTTTACTTCAAGCATTTTTTCTCCCTCGCCTGAAATATACCCATGCAAAAAACGGCGCGCCGATTAGTGCGGTAATCGCTCCAACGGGAAGTTCCGAAGGGGAGATTACCGTTCTTGCGACAAGGTCGGTTAGTACCATTAATGAGCCGCCGAGCAAAAACGACATGGGGATTAAACTCTTGTGCCCAGACCCGGTTATCCGGCGCGCCGCGTGAGGTGCAATCAAATCTACAAAGCCGATGACTCCGCTAAGAGCGACAGTTGCGCCTGTAAGTACCGCGCAAAGGGCAAGCAGTTTTTTTCTTAGCGCACCTGTTTCCACCCCTGCGGATTTTGCCTGTTCGTCTCCAAAACTTAAAATGTCCATTTCTTTTGTGTAGAGTAAAATCCCTACAACTCCCAAAATAAAAAACGGCAGAAGGAGATAGACATAAGTCCAGCCCCGCATGGCGAAACTTCCCATTTGCCACAGCGCTATCCGGCGCAGGTCATCGGAAAAAACTGCGCTTAAAGTTGTAAGCATGGCGTTTAAAAAAAGCGAAAGTACCATGCCGCAGAGAATTATCGTGTTACTCGACATCGATCTGTCTACGCGGGAAGAAAAAGTGGCGACAAATAAAACTGTCGTAAGGCCAAAGACAAAACCCGTAAGGGGTAGTGTAAAAATCCCAAGCAGGGGAAGAGTTATCCCGCTGATTATGATAAGCCCCGCGCCAAGCGATGCGCCGGAAGAAACCCCCAAGATGTAGGGGGAAGCAAGCGGGTTACGCAAAATGGATTGACAAACCGCTCCGCTGATTGCAAGGCAGCCTCCGGCGAGGAATGCCAGCAGCACCCTTGGCAATCGCAGCAGCCACACAATGGAGACATTTGCCTCGCTGATCCCCTGAGCAAGAGGCACTCTAAAAATTTTGTGCGCTACAATTAACAGTGTATCTCCCAAACTAATGCCGGAACTGCCAAGCGAGGTGGCGGCGGCGATTATCAACAGGGAGATAACTCCTGCGGCTGCAATACGTTTACGGCTGTTCACGGGGTAATCTCCGGGTACACCGCTTCTGCCATTTGCCGCAGAGCCAAAACAATGCGGGCGGACGCTCTTACAGAAGAGTCGGTATCAATTTGGTAAATGCGGTTATTTGCAACTGCGTTAATGTGGTTAAAACCGTGCCTGCTTTTAATTTCGCCGGTTGGATCATCGATATAATCTACATTGGTAAGAATAACATCAGGATTACGTTCGATTATCGATTCCGCTCCTGGCATCACAAGCCAATTTTCATTTCCAAAAATATTTTCCGCTCCAATAATAAAAATTAAATCGTCAATAAAACTGTCTTTTCCAAATGTCATCATATCCGGTGCGGCGGAAATTTCAAAGTAGACCGATGCCGGAGTTCCGCCATGCGCAGTTCGTGATGTTCGCGCAGTGTACGCTATTTCAAACACCTGTTCCTTCGTCGTAGAAATCAACTTTTCTCCCGCTTCCTGCACCTGCAAAAGTTCTGCGATAAATGCAATGTCGCGGTAAATCTCTTCTACGCTTCTGCTCATGGAAATATACACAACGGGAATCCCCATTTCGCGTAACAGCCGGAACGGATCTTCTCCCGTGCCGGTTGGGTTATGTCCGCTTGCGATAATTATATCCGGCTTTAGGCCAATTATCACTTCGGCATCGGGATAGAAAAAATCAAGCAGCGGTAATCCGTCAGGAATTTCCGGGTAACCTTCAGGAGCTAAAATATTCGCCGAGTGGCGGTCTATGGCGACAAGTTTGTCTGCCATTCCAAGGTCAACAATTATCTCCGTGTTAGAAGGCGCAGTAGAAACAATACGGTTAACCTCCCCCCTAACAACAATACTTCTCCCTGAAGGATCAACAATCGTTCGCTCCCTATTCGCGCTGCACCCTGAAATTAAAATAAAAGATATCAAAGCAGCAGTTATCAATCTAATTATTCGCAAAATATATTCCTTCTTCATCTTTGCGTCCTTTGCGTCGCGAACCGAAGGTTCGATGCGTCTTTGCGTGAAAAATCTTGTGAAACCCTCAGCCCCAATGTCAAGTTTATTCCCTGCATTGGATAATCATAGAATGATTCATACGATGTGTTAAGTATATTCCGTAATGCACTGAACAATGTAAAGTTTTCTGTAATCTTTTGATTATACGCCGCATTCAATAAAAAATATGGTTTAAGCAAGGTTAAATTTGCCCTGTCGTTATAGCGTATACTTTCATAATGGCCGGATATTAATAGAGAGCTTTTTTCATTGATAATGTCAAAAGAAAAACCAAATGTATGTTCAGGGTTATAAGGTATTCTTTTATCGGATTCAAAAGTGTAGCCAAAACTTAATAAATAACTCTTTAGATATTTGTAAGTGATTGACGGAGATATTTTTTTTACAATTCTAAAACCGGTAGGAATTTCCAAACCCAGTTTCGCGTCAAATCCCAAAAACAGAGCTTCTCCGACATTCTCAGGCTGCCAAATGCCGCTGCTCGCTGCGCCGCTGCTTGCTGCGCCTGAGTACCAATGTATGGAATTTTTTATCCATTGGATAAAAAAAACGCTTTCCAGTTTTAGAAAATTTCCGCTCCATTCCGCTCCGATATCCGCGCCCCAGCCGTCCTCCGGTAAAAGATCGGGGTTGCCGATTCCGCCGCCCCCATACCAGTACAGCTCTTCAAAATCGGGAAACTTAAAACTGCGGAAATAGTTGTTTCTGACTGTAAGCGTATCTGTAACATTCCAGAGTAAGCCAAGTTTTGGTATTGCCGTTGATTGTGTTGAATCGCCGCTGTTAAACACCATTTTAATTGAAGGAATTATCATAAAAGACTTTACCGGCTGATATTCAGTTGTCAGATAAACACCGCCGTCATGCCTGCTGCGATTACCGATTTCCGTTGAATCAAGTGAGATGAAACGGTAATCAATACCGCTTCTCAGAGTGATCCGTTCTACGGCATACCAGTTCCAGCGGTTAACAATATTCAGGCTGTTCTGATCATGGCGGGAAACAGCTCCTATGGGAGAAGTGTAATCCAGCCTGCCAAAGTTCCATGTAAGGGAAACTTCTGCGGCGAGATCATCAATGAATATACGCGGCATATCTATCATAAAGTTTTGGCGTGTAGAAAAATCCTGCTGATTGCCAAAGTTAGCTGAAAAGCCGGACGTGGGAAAATTTTTATCTCCGTAATAAAAGTTTGAAGAAGCAATTAACTTTGTTAAATTTTGCAATTCCCACACTGTAGACACAGATGCTCCGGCGTCCCATACTTCGTTGTTATCCTTGCGGCGTGTATAGTCGTTATAATCGGTAAAGAGAAAATGATTCTGCGCACGGTTGGCAAAGAGATTAGCTGAAATCGAATGTATTTCTCCACCATACGCCGCAGAAAGCGTATAATTCTGTGTGTCCAGTAAATCCCCCCAGCGGGGACTTTGCGTCTCTCCGCTGCGATCACGGTATTCGCCAGGCATGACGGAAGTGTTGGATACAGAGGCGGTAAGCCGCAGCCCCGCTTTTTGTTTTTTTACCGTGATGATGTTAATAACTCCGCCCAATGCCCCTGAAACATTGAACTTTGAATCCGAGCCGCCGTAAATAACTTCGATGCGTTCAACCGAATTAAGATCGATTTGACTAATATCAAATCTTCCGTCCAGCGAAGAATTCGCAGGTACACCGTCAATGAGAAACGCTGTTCGTTTAGAATCGAAACCGCGCAGTGTTATTCCCGTCTGATTACCGTAAACTCCATAACGGACAATGTTCAGGCCGAGCGATTCCTGCAGAAGGTCTGCGAGGTCTGCTGCACCGCGCCGTTCAATTTCGTCTTTGTCAACAATGGATATTTGTTGACTTGTCTGTGCTATTCCCACAATAGTTAAGCCTTCGCTCTCGGTGAAAATAAATTCATCTTCCCAATCTGGATTGTTCCAATCTTGAGAAAAAAGGGAAAAGGGTATCAGCAGGAACAGCAGCAGAAAAATCATTTTGTATAAATTCCGAGTATACTCCAGTCTACATACTCACCGGCTTTATCCATAGTAAATGCTGCTCTCGCCTCTTCGATTGTTTCATACATAACGTGCTCATAACCACCCGAACCCATAGTCCATGCTTCGGCCATGTATACTGAATCGGACTTTAGATCTCTCCAGTACAATGCTCCGAACTTACCAATATTGTCCGGATTCTCGGCGGATGTAACTTCCGGCCAATTACTGTAGTCCATTTCAATGTACTTTGTAAATTCAATAATGAGTACACCATTTACCGCTGAATAATTGGGCGAATTAACAATCTTTCCCTCATTGTTGCCGACATATTCAATTGTATTTGCCGATGTATTAATTTTCATCGTACCCCAATCATCATTCCACGTTCCGTTAAGCGAAACACTATCGGACGCTCCATTCGGCGAGTTGCCGTCCGAACACCCCATGAATAAGAGGGTAAGCGCGATTAACAAAAATACCGCGCTCTTTACGCTTTTCGAACCCTTGGCTCGATTCCTTTGTGTGAAGGATTTCACAAAAAACATAAAAACTCCTTTTCCGCAGAAAAGAAGCCTGCGCCTGACCGATTGCAGTTAAAGACGAGAGATTCGTATTAGACAGATAGGTTGGCTTTTCACAGGCTCTTCCTCGAAGCTTGGAAAAAAATTCGCTTTCATAAGAAAGCGCGTATACCAAAGTCTCCTGGCTTGAGGGCATTTAATCTGCCGGCCTTCCCACCCAGCGTATGCTGAACAGTGGCCGTAATTGGCAGGTTCTTCCCTTTCACAGTTACGGGTTAGCGGAGGAGTTTCACCCCACTTCCTTTGAAATATACGTTTTTAAATCTATACTGTTTGCGCAGGAGTGTCAACATTATTTTGATAAACCTGTAATATTACCAGTTTTACACTTTTTTTTTTGAAAATTTGCACTATAATTAATGATTATGCTTCTTAATAATATTGCAGCAGAATCCGGAAAAGCGCTGCCTCTTGGGGCATCACTTGTAAATGACGGAGTCAATTTCGCTATTTTCTCAAGAAATGCTGCAGCTGTAACGCTAATTCTGTTTGAATCTACCGAAAAAGACAGCCCGTGGATCGAAATTCCTTTGGATAAAAGGGGAAATAAGACCGGAAATGTCTGGCATTGCTTCATAAAAGGGCTAAAAGCGGGCGCTTGTTATCTTTATCGGGCAGACGGCCCGTATTTTCCCGAAAAAGGGCTAAGGTTTAACCCGCATAAAACTTTGCTCGACCCTTATGCCAAGGCTTTAACCGATATAAGCGGCTGGGATTTCAGCACAGGTGCGGGTTATGACCTTGAAAGTCCCGGAAAAGACCTTACATACTCCTATATTGATGATATTAATCACAAACCCCGTTGTATTGTTGTTGATGATGATTTTGACTGGGAAGGCGATACCCCCCTTAACTATCCGCTGCGTTTCAGCGTGATTTACGAAACCCATGTAAAAGGCCTTACCGCAAATCCCAATTCGGGAGTTGAATTTCCCGGAACTTACAAGGGAGTTATAGAAAAAATTCCGTATTTTAAAGACCTTGGAATAACCAGCCTTGAATTTTTGCCGGTTCAGGAATTTAACGAAAATGAAATTCCGCGTCATAATCAGCGTACCGGCGAAAAGTTAAGTAATTATTGGGGTTATTCGACATTGGCTTTTTTTGCTCCCAAAGGTTCATACGCCGCAGATAAAACCCCGGGCGGACAGGTACGGGAATTTAAGGAAATGGTAAAAGAATTGCACAAAGCAGGAATCGAAGTAATACTTGATATTGTTTTTAACCACACTGCAGAAGGCAATGAGCAGGGGCCTACCATTTCTTTTAGAGGATTAGACAATTCAATTTATTATATCTTGAATGAAAATCGCAGGTATTATCAAAATTATTCCGGCTGCGGAAATACAATGAACTGCAATCACCCGGTTGTGCGTACGCTGATTCTGGATTGCCTTCGTTATTGGGTAATGGAAATGCATGTTGACGGATTCCGTTTTGATCTTGGTTCGATACTTGGGCGTGATCAACTTGGACGTATAATGGAAAATCCGCCGACACTGGAACGAATCGCAGAAGACCCCGTTTTGAACTCCACAAAAATAATCGCAGAGGCTTGGGATGCAGGCGGCGCTTATCAGGTAGGCTGGTTTCCCGGAGGCCGCTGGGCAGAATGGAATGATAAATACCGCGACAATATCCGCAGATACTGGAGAGCAGATCCAAGAGAAACACGCTATTTTGCAACGCGCATTTCCGGCAGTTCAGATTTGTACCTGCGGGACGGCCGCAAGCCCTTCCATTCTATCAATTTTGTTACGAGCCATGACGGTTTTACAATGAATGATCTTGTATCGTATAACCACAAACATAATGAAGATAACGGTGAAAATAACAGAGATGGCGGTGATCATAACTATAGCAATAACTACGGAGTGGAAGGCCCCACTTTAGACCCAATAATAAAAATAATACGTGAACGTCAGGTGAAAAATTTCTTTGCTACCATGATGGTTTCTCTTGGTACTCCGATGATTCTTGGCGGTGATGAATTTGGACGTACTCAAAGAGGCAACA
>Ga0099364_10008299_pt1 | contig 14635 bp, 11 predicted proteins | sample TergutTh196P3_FD_73070 | JGI IMG/M metagenome (GOLD analysis project Ga0099364, IMG submission 73070) | Microcerotermes parvus P3 segment gut microbial communities from Pointe-Noire, Republic of the Congo - Th196 P3 | ecosystem: Host-associated > Arthropoda: Insects > Digestive system > Gut ... | reverse complement strand
AATATACTCCAAAAACAAGTGATTTACTCATCATTGGAGGCACAAATACAGAAATTTTAAATATAAAAGGATTAAAAGATGATAGAATTCAAGACCATCAACATATCTTAAATATTGAACTTGATGCTACAGAATTTCAAAAAAATAAAGACATACAAATATTAAGAATTATCCCTAATGATGTTAAAATGGTTGATGGGCAATTACAACCTTTCTCCACGAATTTTATGCTCCAAAGACAGCGAAAAGATAACATTGTTAGAATTTCAGATGCGACTGGTTGGGATGCTGTTTGGCATGATAATTATCATAATAAGGAAGATTGGGATGTTATTAAAAGTGATGATATTTCTATTTTGCATATTTGCGAATATGGTAGCCAAACTCCAAATACAAATTTAGCATCTATTATTACCATCAAAGATGATAGCATAATAAGATTTAAGCAACTGAATAGATGGGTTTTAATTGATTGGCGAATCAATATGGAAGTTCCTGAAGGGCAAAGTTTGAATCTTAAAAATATCAGATTTAGAACAAATATTGATAGCGTAGAATGTTGGACTGATGCTTGGTTGCCTGCTGTTTTAAGTGTTGAAGAGACAGAATGTGGCGAATTGTTGCGTTCAAATGTATGTCCAACAGCAAAAATATTTGTGCGTGGAAATGGCTTTGATATAAGCATCAGAGGAGAAATAATTTTTAATAGTCCGCTTATTATTAGTGGTCAATTATGGGCGACAATGAATAATACTGATTGCGAAACACTTGAAATAGTTGATACATTATCATGTCCAGTTTTACAAATAGTAGGAAATTAAACTTAACTTTCAATATCTTCCTGCATTTGTTTGGTATAATACTCTTTCATTATGTTTTTACTAATTATATTGTTTGAATGTCCATGTGGGAAAACGTCTTTACGAGCAAACATCCATGGGTCTTCATTATGAGTTAAATATTCTAATTGAAACGCATTTAATTCATTATATTTATTTAATACGCTATCAATAAGTTCAAAAACATTAGAATTACCACCGTTTTCAACATATTTGTTTTCAAATTCAGTGATAAATTTAGATGCATTAGGTTCATTATTTGGATATGTAAAACTTATTGGTGAATACCCAAAATGTCTATATGTTTGATAAACTTCATGGATAACGGGTCCGTGAACCCATGCTTCAAATTCGTCATCAATAATAGAACCTATATGCACCAAAGCCCACGCTTCAATATAATACAGCAGTTTTTGTAGTTTTTTATTAGAAATAAACTCGTCAACTAAATCGTGTTTTGCAATAATATACTTTGATAAATCTATTGCCTTCATAAGTTTTGTATAGAAATTTAAATTACAAAAATAACAATTTTAAATTATTTATAGTATATAGTAGATATTTAACTATATACTATATACTATATATATTGAGTATATGTAAATTATGGCAAAATTAACACATTATAATGAAAATTCTATAAATGAACATAACAAGATTGGGAATATTATTAATCGTATTAAAGGTTTGATAGATAATCTTACCAATAGGGTTGATAACATTGAAAATAGTGAAATAGACACATCTAATTTGGTTGATAAAACTAATGACCAAACTATTGGTGGCGTAAAGATATTCGCTAAATCTCCTGTTGTTCCTACTCCAACGAACAATATGCACACGGCAACAAAAAAATATGTTGATGAAGCAATTAATTCAATAGATTTAGGTCCGCCACCAGACCTTTCTAATTATGTTGATAAAACAACTGCACAGATAATTAGTGGTGTTAAAACATTTACATCTATTCCTGTTACGCCTTCGAGCAATCCTACTTCAGATAATCAATTAACGAGAAAAGGTTATGTAGATTCACAAGTTGCTACTAAAATATCACCTTCAGAAGTAGATACAAAAATTGCTGAAGCGACTTCAGATTTTGCTACTACAATACAATTAGATGCTAAAGCAAATCAAACAGATTTAACTACATTAGAAGGTCGTGTTGATACTGCTGAAAGTAATATTTCAAGCAACACAACAGCAATTTCTACAAAAGCAAATCAGAGTGATTTAGTAAGTTTAACAGGGCGAGTGACGACTGCTGAAAGTAATATTTCTACAAAAGCAAATCAGAGTGATTTAGTAAGTTTAACAGGGCGAGTGACGACTGCCGAAGGTAATATAAGTAGCAACACAACAGCAATTTCCACAAAAGCAAATCAGAGTGATTTAACTACATTAGAAGGTCGTGTTGATACTGCAGAAAGTAATATTTCAAGCAATACAACAGCAATTTCTACAAAAGCAAATCAGAGTGATTTAGTAAGTTTGACGGGAAGAGTAACGACTGCTGAAAGTAATATTTCTACGAAAGCGAATCAAACAGATTTAAATACGTTAAAAGAAAGAGTTACCACTGCTGAAAATAACATTTCAAGCAACACAACAGCAATTTCCACAAAAGCAAATCAGAGTGACCTTGCAGACGAAACATTTAACCGAACACAATCAATCGCCAACTTACAAACACAAATAGATGCTAAAGCAAACGATAATGATGTTGTTAAACTTGCAGGAAATCAAATAATCAATGGCGTGAAATCGTTTGAATTAAGTCCTATTATTCCTCAACCAACTAATAATACTGATGCAGCAACTAAACAATATGTAGATATAAAATCGCAATCTTTACAGATTAATATTGATAATGAACAACTCGCAAGAGAACTTGCACTTGCATTTAAAGAAGATTCAATAAATAAAATAAATGTAATATCTGCTGATAGCACTTTGCAAAAATATAATACTGCGGATTCTGTTTATAAAAAATTTGTTATAGTAGACGAAACTTTATCAAATCTTGCTGATTCAATTCCTGAAATTAAGCAAAATATGGGCGTATCTACCACTGACGTGATGAGTCAGAAAGCAGTGTCTGATGCAATAAATGTTGCTGTTGGTGGGGCGGGTTTGTTCCAATTTAAAGGTAATGTAGATACAACAAGTAGTTTGCCTAATGATGCATTAGATTTTGATACTTATTTTATAGAAGATACAAAAGAATTGCAATTTTATTTAGACGATGAATGGCATATATTAAATGAAAGTGTTGATTTATCTAACTATGCCACAAACGAGCAAGTTTCGGCATCAATAGAAGATATTACGGGCATATTAACTGCTTTAAATACGACAAATAAAGTTTCATTAGTTGGTGCTATAAACGAAAATAAAGGTAAAATTGATATTAATATAGCATCCATTATCGGATTGCAAACGAACATAGGAGTTATAGAAACAAGCATACAAAATTTGCAAGAAGAGATATCCGCTGAAACATTAGCAAGAGAAACCGCCGATGGAGAAATTAATTCAAGTATAACGTCTATTAATAATGCTATTGCTAATATTCATGCATCATTAAATTTATCTGAATTTGAACAATTTATGTTAGATAACCCAATAAACATAGGAGCATAAGTATGATTTTTGAAGATACTATAAATAATTTTAAAACTGTTTGGCTAAAAATTAAAGCACTAAATGAATTTTTAAATGAGAAAATTCAAGCGGAAGCAACTGCACGTGCAAATGCAGATGCGACATTGCAATCAAATATAAATGCTGTTTCCACAAATATTAGTAATATTAATACTGATGTGAGTTCTTTAACAACCAGAATAGAAACTGCTGAAGGAGATATAAGTAGCAATGCAACTCAAATAGGAACAAAAGCAAATCAAAGTGATTTATCTGCATTAACAGGGAGAGTTACTACTGCTGAAAGCAATATTACCACTAATACTACTAACATCGGAACGAAAGCGAATCAGAGTGATTTAACAAATTTAACAGGTAGAGTGACGACTGCTGAAGGAAATATTTCAAGCAACACAACAGCAATTTCTACAAAAGCAAATCAGAGTGATTTAACTACATTAACAGGTCGTGTGACGACTGCTGAAGGAAATATTTTAACGAAAGCGAATCAAACAGATTTAACTACGCTAACAGGAAGAGTGACGACTGCTGAAAGTAATATTTCTACTAATACTACTAACATCGGAACGAAAGCAAACGCAAATGCTGTCGTAGATTTAACGACAGCACAAAATGTTGGTGGCGTGAAAACTTTTACTTCTATCCCTGTTATTCCTTCAACTAATCCAACTACTGATAATCAAGCAACACGAAAAGGTTATGTGGATGCACAAGTTGCTACTAAAATTACGCCTTCAGAGGTAGATACAAAAATTTCTAATGCGACATCGGGATTTGTAAATTTAACAACAGCACAAAATATCGGCGGCGTAAAAACATTTACTTCTATTCCTGTTTTGCCTGATGTTAATCCTACTGCGGGCAGTAATCAAGCAGTAAGAGTTAAGCAACTCGAAGCACAAGTAACTGCACTTACAAATGAAATTAACGCAAGACCAAAATTCATTAAGAAAAACACGGAATCCGAAGCATTAACTGCATCGCAATCAGACCCTTATAATGTTTATTATACCGTGGAAACGTAATTTTTTACTATATACATTATGATAACTTTCCAACTCAATGAAGCAAAAAAAATATCAATTAAAAATCTTACAAACGAAGTCCTAAATGAAGATTGGAAGTATTATTGGTATGCTTGTAGAGATAAAAATTGTGCTAAATCTGATAATACTTTCTATTCTGTTAAAGATAGAAACGATGATAATATTCTTGACGAATGGGTCGCAGACACACAAGTTGATTTTGAATTTTTTGAAACAAATAATCCCAAGCAGCAATCTTTTTATATTTGCGTTTTGATTGATAAAAATGATAACGAATCTGAACCTTGTTTTTATTCTGCTGAAGTTAAAGTTATTGATGCTAAAATTCCTGAAATTATACTTGATTTGGGCGAATTGGATTGTTTGAATATCAATGGGCAAAAAGAAAATATAAAAATCACGGGAAAGTTAAGTGTAAAATTTGCTCCAAGATTAAAGCAAATTAGATTGAATGTTTCAGGCATAAATTATATATATTGTTAAAAAAAATCTAATTTATAGAATTACAAAAATAATGAAAATATTAAAAAAAAACGTTATTTTTATACAAAAATATAATAAAATTATGCCAACTAAAAAAGATATTCTTAATCCAAACAAATTAATAGAACATATAGATATTAAAAAACATAATGTCATATCACTTGTAGATGATATGGGCAAACTTGCCTTTTCTGCGAGAAATCTTAATAGAGCAGCAAATATCTATAATATGATGCTCGAAGAAAAAGAATGTGCTATTTATCTAACAATAGCGGGGTCGCTATTTAGTGCAGGAATGAAAGATATAGTGGTAGATATGATACGCAACAAAATGATTGATGCTATTGTTTCCACTGGTGCAAATATAGTAGACCAAGATTTTTTTGAAGCATTAGGATTTAGGCATTATCAAGCACCGCATCCTTATGCTTTTGATGATAATGTTTTGCGAGATAACGCAATAGATAGAATATATGATACATATATTGATGAAGATGAGTTGCGTATTTGCGACCAAACAATTTGTGATATAGCAGATTCTTTGCCGTCTCGTGCATATAGTTCGAGAGAGTTTATAAAAGCAATGGGCGAGTATTTAGTTAAAAATAATAAGGGTAAAAATTCTGTTGTTAGGGTTGCTTATGAGTGTGGTGTTCCTATATTTTGTCCTGCGTTTTCTGATTGTTCGGCGGGGTTTGGACTTGTTATGCACCAATATAAGCGAAGTGGCAAAGATTGCTTATCAATAGATAGTGTTAAAGATTTTTTAGAACTAACTAAAACAAAATTATCTGCAAAAGAAAGTGGAATATTTATGCTCGGTGGCGGGGTTCCAAAAAACTTTACGCAAGATATCGTTGTCGCAGCAGAATTGCTTACAGACGCTGATATAAAAATGCACAAATATGCGGTTCAAATCACCGTTGCAGACGAAAGAGATGGTGCATTATCGGGTTCTACTTTAAGGGAAGCAAGTTCTTGGGGAAAGGTGGAAACAAATTATGAACAGATGGTATATGGCGAAATAACTGTTATATTCCCCTTGATAGCGGGCTATGTATATCACAAAGGGTTGTGGGAAAATAGAGAACACAAAAACTTTAATGATTTGCTGGATAAGTAAGTATTTCGTTTTTTTAGAAATAAAAAAAGTTATTTTTTTCATTCTATAACATTGTTTTTTTTATAATATATACAATTAATCAAAAATGAAGAACAAAGTTTTTATTTAGCAACGAAAAAAAAGACGTATTATATACGTCTTTTTTTGTGGAGATGGCGGGAGTTGAACCCGCGTCCAAAGTGTTTCCTTTATTGCTTCTACATATTTAGTTGATTTATATTTCTCGTCCATAAATTAGCCAACCAACAGGCATCTATAAACACGTATCAGTAAAATCTCATATCTTCATCCTGATATACAAATCCGATACTTGCCTTTCTAAACCGACACCTACTAACTAACCGAAAGGCAAATTAAAAAGTAGATGGCTGCATTTTAATCAGGCAGCAAGTGCAAAATTATTTTCTGCGTTTATTATAAGTACCGCTTTTATTAGCGTGTTTGACGATTAACACGACATGCCACAATAACATCCACGACCCTGTCGAATCCGTTACATCCCCATTTTCAAATAACAATTTTGTTTTTATAATTTACAAATATAATAAAAATAAATTAAAAAATAACATTATAAAAAAAAGGCGAATAATTTTTATTCGCCTTTATAAATGTGATAAGAATAACTATTCTACTACAAATTTTGTTGTATGAGAACCATTTTTATTTTCTGTGCGTAAAATATAGGTGCCCGATGCAGCATTTAATTTGATGGTAGAAACGCCTTCAATATGCTCGCTGTCGTATAAAAGGTCGCCCTCGATAGTCCAGATACTAACCTTTGCATCTTCTTTCAAATCTATTGTTAAATGGTCTTTAACAGGATTAGGAAAGATTGAAAATACTCCAACAGGTCCTAAATCTATAACTCCTACTCCCTCAAACAACCAATTAATTATACTATTAGCAAGTTCATCACGTTTCCCAGGTGGGAAAGCACATAAATTAATACAAGAATTTATGCTTCTTGCCTCATTTTTGGTAAATTTTGTCATAAGATTATATTCTGTTCCACCTGATGTTGCAGCATAAACAGGCAGTGCATTTGGTTCTAATTGATTAAGCACATCAATGTATGCAGAGTAAGGCGATTGTCCATTTAGTGTTAAATTTTCACCTTTAGATACAGTAGTGTCTTTTGCGGTTGCATTCAAAGTTGTATAGTATTGTCCGTCATTCATATTTAGACGCAAAGTAGTATTGCACCAAGAACCATAACAATTTTTCATTAAAGATTCTAACGTGTTGTATGGTGCTGTCATTGGACCAGGATATTGGGTTTTATAACTGTTTGCATAATAATAAGACATATCAGATTCAATATATAATTTACCACCTGCATTGTGAATAGTAGCAATTTTAGAAATCAAATTAACGCCTAAATATACCGAATAAATTAAATAATCTGTTTGTAAAGACATACCAAAGAAATCTAGTTCATCTAACAAATTAGTTTTGCAAAGTTCATTCAGTAAATCTAAAGATCCGAACATAGGAACTTCTACTAATTGATTGTTAAATTTTGTGGCTTTTTTCATTGAAGATATTGTATAATTGGAGTATCCCAAACCTGACAAATAAGCATATTTAGTGTTATTAGTCATCGCAAAGAAAAGTGTATTGTTTTCAGAATTAGCATATATTTTGCCGTCATTAGCACCATTATAGGCACCCTTTAAAGATACAGATAATAAATTACCACTTGCATTTGCACCCGACTTTACAGTAATAATAGTTGTATCTGTCTGCCCTGCTGGTATATCAATAGTATTAGGAACGTTTGAAATAGTCCAATGTCCTTCTTGTTCCAATTGAGTTGAAACTTTTACATCAAAAGCATTATTATTTTTAATAATAATAGCGTGATTATGGTCTGTTTCATTATCAACTTTAGAATAAAGTGCAGTTTGCGTAACATCTATTGTAAGTGGATGTATTGCTACTGTATTGCTGGATATACCTGCTTGAACAATGTTATGCGGAGAAGTAGTTTCTTCTAAAAATGCCACAACATAAAACGAACCCGCTTGTGGAACAGTTCTTATATCTTTTGTAAACTCTCTTATAATGGTTTGATTTGCACTCAATGTCAAATTTTCACCATTCATATTTGGAAGAGCAAATCTTGCAACAAAAGGAAATTCTTTTTCTCCATTGCTACCAGGCGGAGATGCAAATTCTACCATTTCTTGAACAATTAATACTTGCAACCTAACTCCCGATATTGCTGATTCTGAAAACACTTCAACTTTAACATTTGCGTTGTTAGAATTGTCAAAAGCAATTGTTGGCGTTATTTTAACAGGAACCTTCTTTGCTTTTTCAGTTGCTAAAAGTTGAGTAAGTGTAGTGTTGTTTGGCATTCCATTAGCTGCTGCGCCGCCATTAAATTTAACTTCAGGAACACCATTAAAAGGATAGAACGATTGATACATCTGCACTCGGGTTCTTGCTATAGAAGTATCAAAATGATACATTGGGTCATTACCACCAGGCCACCACGTGTGGTATGTAACAATGGCTAAGTTGTTTTTATTGGTATTAACCCAATCAGAATATCCTGCGTTGTTATAACTAGCACATGGTCCACAATCAATTTCTGTAAATCGTTCCAACAATGGGATTTTATCAAAACTACCACCAGTTGGGTTACCACCGCCAGAATTTCCATCAGAAACACCTGCTTTTATACAAAAACTATGACTTTGGTACTTACTAGATGCTACTACTTGCCCTTCAGAATTAAGTTGCATAAGGTAATTTTGCTTGGAATGAGCCGGCTCTTGCATACCAATAGGAGATGCTGGTCCCATAACACCAATCAAATAGCCTATAAAAATAGAATCCATATCAGCAGATATTTGGAAAGGAGTAGATAATTCTACTGTATTCCAACCAGTTGAAATATTAGTTTCATTTTGCTGATGTTGATTGATGACTTGTCCATTTTTATACTCTAATATCATAGTAGCAAGTAACGTTACTTTACCCGACAAATCATCTGCATTAGGACTTAATCCAAACTGGACGTTATTAATTTGTTTGATGTTTAAACCTGGCTTAACGGTTTGCAGGTCATTTTTTGTAAACATCATAAAAAAAGCAAAAAGAGAAACTCCACTTTCTTGACTACCAGTGATATGAGTTATATTATCATTAGAAAGCCATGTTATAACATCATTGGCTTGAAACTCATCTGAATTTTTAACTGGAATTGGAGCATCTGCTTTTTGGTGTACGTCGAAAGTATAATTAAAATTGAGTACGTTGCTCGTCAAATTCGCACTACTTAAATCTATACTAACGGGTTCAGCATACGCATTGCTGAACATAAATGTTGCTATCGCAACGATGAAAAGTGTTCTAAACATTTTCATAAAAAAAACCTTTTATTTGTTAAAAAAAATATATTCGTTATTAATATTATTTCAAAAATACACTTTTTTATAAAAAAAATAATACTTGTTCCAAAAATACACTTTTTTATAAAAAAAATAATACTTGTTCCAAAAATACACTTTTTTATAAAAAAAAGGTGTTTTTTTTGTAATAAAGAGATGCCGAAACTTAATTATTCATTAAAAAAATGTATCTTTGTAATAAATAAGCAATTTCTATTGCTAAAAGTTACTGAAATATAAAAATTATGTTTATTAAAGAAAATTTATTTATAGATGTTATGCCTGTAGCAAGAAATTATTTTTTAATTTCACATAATGGGTATAAAAGATATTTGGGAAGTCCATTAAGATATGCAGGTGGTAAGTCACTTGCGGTTGGTCATATTTTAGAGCATTTGCCCGATGGTTTAGAAAAAGTTGTTAGTCCGTTTATTGGTGGTGGAAGCGTAGAAATAGCAATAGCAAAGGAATTAGGAATTGAAGTTATTGGATATGATATATTTGAATTGCTTACTAATTATTGGCAAATGCAAGTAAAAGAACCAAATAAGTTGTTTGAAAAGTTAAATGATTTAGAAAATACAAAAGAAGAATATGAAAAAATTAAAGATATATTAAAAGGTGTTTGGAATAAAAAAGATGGATTGTTGGAAAATATTTATAGTGATTTGGAATTAGCGGCTTATTATTATTTTAATCATAATTTAAGTTATGGTCCTGGATTTTTAGGTTGGATGTCAAGCATTTATGCTGAAAAGAAAAAATATGAATCAATGTTAGATAAAGTTAGAAATTTTGATGTTCCCAATTTAAAAGTTTATAATGAAAGTTTTGAAGCATCTATTCCGAAGCATAATAATGATTTTTTGTATCTTGACCCGCCTTATTTTTTAGATGGAGATAGTAAAATGTTTAAGGGTATTTATCCGATGCGTAATTTTCCTGTTCATCATAATGGGTTTAGACATAATTTATTAGCAGATTTATTAAAACAGCATAAAGGTGGTTTTATATTATCTTACAATGATTGTTCTTGGGTTAGGGATGCATATAAAGATTTTAAAATAGTTGAGATTTCTTGGCAATACACAATGGGGCAAGGCGAAACACGGATTGGTAAGAACAGATTAGAACGGAATTATGATAATGAAAACATTAAAACATCACACGAATTATTAATAATAGGATAAAAAATGAAAATAAAAGAAGTTAGAACAGCATTCAAAATAGCTGATGTAGAATATGTAAAAGGTTCTACAAAATTAAAATTTAATTATTTAGAAAAATTAAAAGATGAAAATGGTAAAGAATTACCACAATCTATCTTAACTAAAAATCTTGCAAGAGTATATTTAATTGCGGTAGATGGCGTAATTAAAAAGATTGGTGGTTCGCAAGCAAAAGGTGGAATAAAAGCAACCTTACAAATTTATCAAGATGGCGGTATAAAAGGTAGACCAAGTATTAGAAGTTTTGGAATATGGTATTTTTTATATCATACAATTTTACAAGGAAAGAAAATAGAATTCTATATGATTTACCAAGAAAGTTTTGAAAAAGAAATAAAAGGTTTGTTTGGTTTAAATAAAGTAAAAGATGCCTATATTAGTTATAAACTAATTGAGCATTGCTGTATTGCGGATTATTTATCAAAAGAAAATAATATCTTTCCTGAATGGAATGTGCAAGAACAAGGAATGGATTGGGCAGATGATATTAAAGAAGAACATTCTAATATAACACAAAATAGTTTGGCTAATAAATCCAAACGGAATAAAGTAAATTTGAAATAAAATATAAATATAAAAACGAATTAATAATAATAAAATATAAAAATTATGGCTTACCCTGATTTTGCAAATATGGATTTTAATCCATCACAATGTGCTTGTAATTGCATCAGCACAGATAAAAATGCTTGGCAACAAAAAGCAACAGCAATAACTCAATTAGATGTAGTTAAATCAATGGAAAATATTGATATACATCCGCTTTATACGAAGGCAGATATTGCTGATTTAGTTCATCCTGCTTTTACGGCAGGTATAAGTCCGAATTTACGCGGACCATATCCGACAATGTATGTATCTCGTCCTTGGACGATACGGCAATATGCGGGTTTTTCTACTGCAGAGGAATCTAATGCGTTTTATCGGAGAAATATTGCGGCAGGACAACAAGGTTTGTCTGTGGCGTTTGATTTGGCGACACATAGAGGTTATGATTCCGACCACGAAAGAGTCGTTGGTGATGTCGGAAAAGCGGGTGTTGCTGTGGATTCTATTCTTGATATGGAGGTTTTGTTTAGCGGCATTGACCTATCTAAAATATCTGTGTCAATGACGATGAATGGAGCAGTTTTGCCTGTTCTTGCTTTCTATATTGTTGCGGCTTTGGAGCAAGGTGCGAAGTTAGAGCAAATGACAGGAACTATCCAAAATGATATTCTTAAAGAGTATATGGTGCGTAATACTTACATTTATCCGCCTGAAATATCAATGAAAATAATTGCTGATATTTTTGAATATACTTCTAAAAATATGCCTAAATTTAATTCTATTTCTATATCGGGTTATCATATGCAGGAAGCAGGTGCTACTAATGATATTGAGATGGGTTATACTTTGGCGGATGGTTTGGAATACATTCGAGCGGGTATTAAAGCGGGTATTAATATCGATGATTTTGCACCAAGATTATCTTTCTTTTGGGGTATCGGAATGAACTATTTTATGGAAATTGCAAAGATGCGTGCAGCGAGAGTTCTTTGGGCTAAAATAGTTAATCAATTTAATCCAAAGAGTCCTAAATCGCTCGCTTTAAGAACTCATAGCCAAACATCAGGTTGGTCTCTTACGGAGCAAGATCCTTATAATAATGTTGCTCGCACTTGTATTGAAGCAATGGCTGCTGCACTTGGTCATACGCAATCATTACATACTAATGCCCTTGATGAAGCAATAGCATTGCCGACTGATTTTTCTGCTCGTATTGCTCGTAATACGCAAATATTTTTGCAAGAAGAAACAGGAATATGTAATGTTATTGACCCTTGGGGTGGTTCTTATTATGTTGAGAAACTTACTGCAGAACTTATTAATAAAGGTTGGGAACATATCCAAGAAATAGAGTCACTCGGCGGTATGGCTAAAGCAATCGAATCAGGTATTCCAAAGATGCGAATCGAAGAAGCAGCAGCAAAAAAACAAGCAAGAATTGATTCAGGTGCCGAAATAATTATCGGAGTTAATAAATATAAACTGCAAAAAGAAGAAGCACTTGATATTCTTGATGTTGATAATGCCGCTGTTCGTGATGCACAAATTGCGCGACTAAATAAATTACGCACCAATAGAGATAATGATAAAGTTAATAAAATACTTGAAGCAATTACAAAATGTGCCGATACGGGTGAAGGTAATTTGCTTGCATTATCTGTTGAAGCAGCAAAAGAGCGTGCTTCGTTAGGCGAAATTAGTTATGCAATAGAAAAAGTTAAAGGTCGTTATAATGCGACAATTCGCACAATTAGCGGTGTTTATAGTGGAGAATATATGAAATCTGATGAGATAACAGAAGTTCGTAATTTAACAGACGAATTTGAGAAAAAAGAAGGTCGCCGTCCTCGTATTATGGTCGCTAAAATGGGACAAGACGGACACGATAGAGGTGGCAAAGTTGTTGCTACCGCATTTGCAGATTTAGGTTTTGATGTAGATATGGGAGCATTGTTCCAAACTCCACAAGAAACCGCTAAACAAGCCGTAGAAAACGATGTTCATATTGTAGGTGCATCCTCTTTGGCAGCAGGACACAAGACATTAATTCCGCAACTAATAGAAGAATTAAAAAAACTTGGTCGCGAGGATATAATAGTTACTGCAGGAGGTGTAATTCCGCCGCAGGATTATGATTATTTATATAAGCAGGGTGTCTCATTTATTTTCGGACCGGGAACAGTTATTCCTAACGCCGCAAAGAAAATAATGGAAATACTTTTGAAGCAGTATAAGTAGTTCGAATAGAAATGTAGGGGCGAGTATTTTCGCCCTTACAATTTTTTAAATAGTAATTTTATTTAAATAAAAATGTTATATTTGTAAAAATATTTTTAATAATATAGGAAAAATCCAATGAGTAAATTAAAAACTGCAATTCTAATATCAATAGTATGTGCATTTCTATATGGTTGCAGCAATAGCAATGAACCGACAGAAGTTAAAGACCCATTGTTGGGGGAATGGATAACTTATTATAATGATGAAACATATGGTGAAATGTATAAAATTTCCATATTTACTGAAAAACTATTAAGTGAGCATCTTTATGAAATCAGGGATATAGTTGATGATTATCCTGTAACATATGGTTTGGTGTTCTATAAAAAACAAAATGATACTATTATGTTCTATAATAATTATTATGAAGAGTGGCGTCCTAGATTTTCTTATAAAATAGGAATTGATAGTCAAGGTGAATATTTGGAAACCGTTTTTTTGATAAATCCAAATAATAAACGAACAGATATACATCGTAGATATAAACTTGTAATAGAAAACTAATTAAAAGTTAACCGAACGTATCCTTTATTTTCGATTCGGAAACGGTTATTCCTAACGCCGCAAAGAAAATAATGGAAATACTTTTGAAGCAGTATAAGTAGTGAATTGCAAATATACTTTTATAACGAGGGGATTCATTCCTTTGTTTTGTAATAATAAGTTGAGAATAAATGTTATTTTTGTAAGAAAAATAAAATAGATATTTAATAGAAAATATGGAAGTATCAATTGTAGAAGTTCCGTTTCAATTGGATTTATTGCAACAAATAGATAATTTCGTTGACGAAAAAACTTGTTCAAGAGCAGATATTATTCTTGAAGCAACTAAAATGTATATTGCACATAAACAAAATTGGCAAGATATATTTTTACTTGGAGACCGTCTGGCTTTAGAAAATAATCTCGCTAAAGATGATGTTATAAACGAAATAAAGGCATACCGGCAAGAAAGAAAATGAAACTCGTATTAGATACAAATGTTTTTATATCCTCATTTTTTTGGAGCGGCAATCCTCGGAAA
>Ga0099364_10008298_pt1 | contig 14635 bp, 12 predicted proteins | sample TergutTh196P3_FD_73070 | JGI IMG/M metagenome (GOLD analysis project Ga0099364, IMG submission 73070) | Microcerotermes parvus P3 segment gut microbial communities from Pointe-Noire, Republic of the Congo - Th196 P3 | ecosystem: Host-associated > Arthropoda: Insects > Digestive system > Gut ... | reverse complement strand
CCGAATTAGTGAACTATGAGATAAAATACATTTTTTCTAAATATGCTGAAGAATGGATTTCTAAAATAAAACCTAAAGCATCAAAAGCGGCTGTAGAATTTGTTAAATATTTACTTTTAGGTGATGTTGAAAAAGTTTCTGAGATTCTTAATAATGATATTCTTAAAACTCCAAGTTACCACGATTTTAAAGAAGAAAACAGTTATCATATGTTCATTTTTGGGATATTATTGGCAGTTGCGGAAGAGTATGTTGTCGTTTCTAATCAGGAATCTGGTGAAGGAAGATCGGATTGTATGATAAAACCGCATGATAAAAGTAAATATGCCGCAATAATCGAATTTAAACACGTAGGGAACGCATACATGCGTTCCCTACGAAATGTTGCCGAAGACGGCTTGATACAAATAGAAAATAAATCATATATCCAAACATTGAAAAACGAAGGATATGAGAAGATATATAAATTTTCAATCGCATTTCACAAGAAGAAGTGTGAAGTAGTGATGGGTTAGTAGGGGGAACGCAACATATTCTGTACGGAACGCTCCCCATCCTGTAGGGAACGCATTTATTCGTTCCTAATTCTGTTGGGAAATCATCGAATATATTCAAACCATTTGAGAACTAGGAACGAATAAATGCGTTCCGTATAGACATAAAACCCAACCGAATTAGGAACGAATAAATGCGTTCCCTACAGAAATATTTGTCGAGTTTTCTATATTGTCATGAATCGGGCATCTATGCAATACTTCATTTATAAACTCAATTTTTTCTTCATCGTTTAAATCGGCATCGACCTCAACTTTAATGCGGATATTTGTAAAACCAGCTCTGCCTTCTTTTGTTTTGCCCAGCAGATAATTAGTGTCAATATCGCCTTCCACATTTGCGTTAATAGCGTTAAGTTTGATTTTTCTTTGTTCAGCGACGATTTTTCCAATTGTGCAAGTGCAAGCACCTAATGCAAACAGAAAATACTCAAGTGGTGTTGGTGCGGCATCATTTCCGCTTGGTTTTGGTTGGTCTACTTTCATTGAGAAATGTCTTGTTGTCAGGCTAACTTCATAAGTGTTGCCAACATTTGCGTTGATTGTTACAGTTTTTTGCATTGTTTTTACTCCTTTGTTATTTGATTTATAATCACCGCACCACCTCTTCCAGTGGTGAAGTATTTATCAACTCTTTCTAAAGTTCTTCTATCAGGAAAATTTCTAGTTTCATCGCCTGTTGCTGTAAAAACTACAAGTTCAGGTTGAACAAGCGATAGTAATTCGTTATGTGTACTAGTATTACTGCCATGATGTGCAGCTTTTAAAATATCAGCTTTAAGCATTTCGGGGTAGTTTTGTGTGATGATTCTTTCTGCATCAATTTCTAAATCACCCATAAATAATGTAGAAAAGTCTTTATAGATTAATTTTGATATAATCGAATTGTTGTTTTCATTTCTATGAATAAACCCTTTTGAAGGATGCAAGAAATGAATCATATAATCAGAATGTTTATATGTTAGCGTATCTGAAATTACTAAAATATCTGTATTAGCAAAAAACTCAGAATATTTTATTGAATTAATCAGGTCTGAATTATAAAAGACTTCACTTACAATTAAAGTATCCACCTGAACTTGCTGCCCAAGCATGAATATACCGCCATAATGGTCTAAATGTTGATGAGTTAATATTACTTTTGAAATATTTTTAACATTTTCTTTTTTTAGATATAAAAGTAGATTTCTACTAATATTTTTTGAATTTTTGTCCGAATCCCCAACATCAATTAGCATATAATCATTTCGTGAAAATCGTATTAGCACACAATCAGCATTTCCTGAATCGAAAAATATCATTTTAAAACTATTATCTGAATATTTAGGTATCAAAACAAGTATAGACAAACAACACAAAGCCGCACTTACAATGAATCGTGATTTGTGCTTACTATATGCCATAAGAAATAGTGCAACTGATGTAAAAACAAACAATGCAATAAGACTGATCATATTTGAACTTAAACTAAAAACAAAGGGAAGCTTGCTTAAAAAAACAACATAATGATTGAATATATCAGTTAAAAATTCTGCTATAAGAACCAGTACATTGTATAACGGAACAAATGATGGTATGATTAGTATTAATATGAACAACGGAATAAGTACAGTAAGAATCATAGCACCCAATACATTTCCTATAAATGCATTCAGATTGTAGAACTGGAAGTAGTATATTTGTACTGGCATTATGAGTATTTGAATACATGCTATCATGCAAACATAGCTTAAAATCGCTTGTTTATACTTCGTTTTTAAATAAAAATATGTGGATATTTTTTGAAACACAACATCACCAATAAGAACACCTGCAAAAGCAAGATAAGAAAATTGCAAACTTATATTGAATAACAACGCTGGATTGAAAAATGTAACTGCAAATAAACTTAATAAATATACTTGCCATTTATTGACAAATCGACCTATTATATTTGAGAAGATCATAACTGAAAAGAATATAACAGCACGAACTATAGGAGGAGCTGTTGAACATAAAAATGCATAGATTATCAAAATGAATATAGTTAATAAATTTGCTGAATTTTTTGATAAGCGAAATAAACGAAATGTAAAATATACAAATAAAGCTACAATTCCTACATGGAATCCACTAACAGCAAAAAAATGTATTAAGCCTGATAAAGGCAATATTTCACTATAAAAATTCTCAGAATATTCTGAAAGATATTGACGTTGTCCAATAATAAGCGATAAAGCCATAGGAGCAGAGTATGACAATGTATTTAAATATTTGTTTTGAACAAATTCTCTTGTTTCATTGATGAATTTAACTAGTAAATTCGGGTTATAGTCAACTAATATGATTGGTGAAATTGAAAGTGCGTTAGCATAGATACCGCCTAGTTGTTGAAATACAGAAAAATCTATTTGCCCCGGATTGGTAGCATAACTTTCAGAAATACGTAGAGTTGTTTCGATAATGTCACCATATTTAAGTTTGTTATAATCTGTAAAAAAGGTTATTTTACCTTTTACATCATGAATTGTTTGATTATTATCATCAATGAACCCTATTAATTTTAAATTATATCTGAATCCGTTAGTTGTAGGTTGCTTTTCTGTTATGACCATAGCTCTAACAAATTGTTGAATATATATATGCCTATTTAAATCTTTCTGAAAACGGGTTGCAATGAAAGTATTGTCATTAAAGATATATTCCTTGTCGCTGATAGCATATTCACTTTTAAACAGATTGTTAATATGATTTTCTGGCAGTTGCTGATGGTTTGTATAGATTAAAAATCCTGCTAATAAAGATATAACAGGTATTGAAAAAAATCGTGTTTTGGAAAAAATGAACAGTACTATAGAAATGGATAAAGTTGTAAATAAAAAAAATAAATTCAAAGGTAAATATCTTGCTATTACAATGCCAAGTAGCCATGAAGGAATCCAAAGTAAACCTGGTATTGGTAATTGATATTTGATAAATTTTTTTCTGGACATAAGCGGTGTACCTTATTGGGGGCGTCCCCTACATGAATACATGTAAGAACTGATCATGCTGTTTAAGGTAATTTCTAGCAAGGTAAATAATACTATCATTATTAACATTGCTAATCCTATTTTCTCTATTTATATAAAAATCATAATCATAGCCCAAAACAATCAATGAAGAAATAATCTGTGCTTGTGATAAAAGGCTTTCATCATCTAATCTACTTTGTCCGATTAGGTAGTTTTTAGCTCTAATTAGTTCATCTTGTTTTACACCATTATTTATTATATCATTCTGTATTTCGGTTAATATATTAATAGCAATATTTTCTTTTCCTTTATCCACAATGGTGAACATGTCGTAATATCCAATGTCTTGTAATAAATCATAATCGAATTCGGCAGAATATGCTATACCGTGTTTTTCTCTTAATAAGTTATACATTCTTGAATTTATATCTCCACCAATAATTTGCGAAAGAACCGCCATTGAAGCTCTAAGTTCAGTTTGTTTACCGGGCATACAAAAACCACCCAGATTAATAATAGACTGATCTTGTTTTTTATCAATAATAATTTTTTTATTTAATGATTTTTTATCAATAATCGGTTTATGTAGTGGTTGGTGTTCTATGTTAGGTTCGTTATCGAATAGTTTTTTTACCCAGAAATCAGTTTGTTCAACGTCTATATCGCCTACTATAACAAGTGCTTTAGATGCATTAATTATATTGTTTATATACCAGTTATAAATAGTTTTCTTATTTGCTTTTTTAATAACATTAATGTTACCTTCTTTTGATACTAGGTTACTATATTTTCCAAACATCATCTCTTTAAATAAGTGCACTGCTTCATATTGTGGATATTCTTTTCTTTTTGTTATATTGCTAATGATCGAATTTTTCAAATTATCAATATGATGTTCTTGAAACAGCGGAGTGTATAGAACATCTCTAAGCAAAACTAACGCTTGATATAGATGTTTTTTAAAGCATTTAATTTTTAGTTTAGTAGTTTCTTTTCCACATGAAATCGAGAACTGAATACCGTTCATAGCACAAAAATCTATAATTTGATTATAACTCATATTCTGATTTCCATATAATAACATTGTAGAAGTAAGTTGATTGATTCCTAAACATGATTTATTTTCGTTAAGTTGTGAAGATTTAATAGCTAAGGAAATACCGCATATCTGATTTTTCGATGGTTTATTTAAATAAAAAGTATTGATATTATGTGAATCTATTAAATTAATATTTTTAATATTGTTCAAATTGGTACATATATGAAGTTTATCAATATTAAAATATTCATCTATCTGTTTTCTTATATCATCTTCTGTAACTTTAATTATATCATTTTCGTAATTAAAAAATGTTTGATAATCATCTAATATTTCCTCATTAGCAAGCGCTTGTGCTAACCCTTCCATATATTCATATACATAACCAGATGTGTTAAGTAGTTCATTTTTTGCTTTCTCTATTTCAATTGTGTCCAACCCATACTTATTTAATTCATTCAATTCATCTATAAATACTTGAATGATTTTATTCTTATCTGCCTTAGGAAGTGGTTGAACTAAAATAATCATTATACCATCATGTATTCCTGAAATTGAATGAACTTTGATACTATCTACTAATTTTTCTTTTAAATATAGTCGTTGATATAATCTCGAATTATTTCCTATAGTAAAAGCCTTTGTAATTATTGCAACTGCACTTGATTCCGGTTTTCTATCAGATATTTCCGGTAATACAAAAGCAATTTGATGTAGATTCGATTTTATGTAATGATGTTGCATAATTCAATATCTCCTGCGATACATAGGAAAGCATTTTCTGTTTTATAATGCTTTTTATAAAAGGCTCTTAAATCGTCTGCGGTTGCATTCAGAAGTGAGTTTTTATTACCAATAATACTTTTTGAATAAGGATTATTTTTCAAAACAATAGGAGGTATTTGTTCAATAAAAAAATCTTCTGGATCGTTTTGATATTGTTTCATTTCTTCAAGAACAACTTTCCTTTCGTTTTTAAAATCATAATCATTAAAATTAGATTTAAAAGCCAGTTCTAACAACAATTCAATAGCAATATTTACATATTCGGATAGCGTGTTGATACTGAAACAAGTTAAATCATACTCTGTATATGCGTTTATAGATGAACCAATCTCTGCCGCTTTATCATTAATAGAATTAGCAGGATACTTATCTGTTGATTTAAAAACAAGATGCTCTAATAGATGACTATAGCCTGCCTCATTATCATTTTCTTTAGCTGATCCTGTCTTAATAAAAAGTTGTACGCTAACCACAGGGTTTGTTTTATCGATTGCATATATAATTTTTAAATTATCTTTTGTATAATAATGAGAAATATAAGGGTGCATAAATAATTAGTATTTAACAGATTCAACTAATGCGTAAGCATTATGATTGTGAATTGATTCTATGTTCTCTGCTTCAACGCAGAACCAGTTTATTCTGTTATCTTGCTTTAATTTAAGTGTTATATCGCGAACTACATCTTCAGCGAATACAGGGTTGTGATATGCTTTTTCGGTTACATATTTCTCGTCTGGTCTTTTTAATAAAGAATAGATTTCGCAACTTCCTGATTTTTCGATTAACTCTATTAATTCTTCTAACCATATGAACTGGTTATATATTATTTTTATTGTTATATACGACCTCTGATTATGAGCTCCATATTCACTGATTTCTTTAGAACATGGACATAATGTGGTCACTGGAACGGTGACGCCAATGATAAATTCAAATTTATCTGACATGGCAGCTTCGAAAACGCAGTTGTAATCCATTAATGATTTTAATTTTGTTACCGGTGCTTCTTTTTCAATAAAATAAGGAAAACTAATTTTTATAAAAGAAGTTTCAGATTTTAGTTGTTGTTTAAGTTCTGTTAGTAAAAGTTCTAAATTATTTATTATAGTTTCTTTATGAAATTTGTTTAATACTTCTAGAAAACGACTCATATGAGTTCCGCGATGTTCATTGTGTAAATCAACAAATATGTCGATATCTGCTATGGTGTTTTGAACCGTGTTCGTGCGGTCTTCTACAATTATGGGGTATTTGATTCCTTTTACGCCTACTTTGCTGATGGATACTTGTCGAAAGTCTCTTTGGCTTTGGATGTCGATGGGTAACATGAGGGTCCTTGTTATTATATTTGTAGGGAACGCATTTATTCGTTCCTAATTCGGTTGGGATCAATATCGAATTAGGAACGAATAAATGCGTTCCCTACAGAAAATGGGATCAATATCGAATTAGGAACGAATAAATGCGTTCCCTACAGAAAATGCAATCCCTACAGAATTATTTCATCAACACCATTCTACTCATAATATTCTTATCATCTGATACGAATCTATAGAAATAGACACCACTAGCGACATTTCTATCGTTATTATCAGTTCCGTTCCAGATAACAGAATGATTACCGGGTTGAAACTCTTTATTTACAAGGTTTTTAACAACTTGTCCGCGAATATTATACACAGTAATTTGCACATTTTGATGATTTTGAGTAGAGAAGTTAATCTTTGTTTCGGGGTTAAATGGGTTTGGATAATTTCCCATGAGATTAGTAGTGAAGTTTAATTCTGGGTTACAATCGCCTACAGGTCCCACATATAGTTTAACCGGTAGAAAGATTAGTGGTTTGAAACTATCATTTGATGAGAATGAAAGATTTACACTAACAGGACCATTTTGGGTGGCAATAAAGCTGATTTCATATTCAACGTTATCGAAAGGATTAATGCTGAAATTAATAGTTTTATCTAGTGTAAATCCTTGTGGCATAATAATGTTTCCATTTAACAGTAGGTTACCAAAATTAATTAGGTTAAACTTTGCAGTTACTTTATCACCGATATTAATATTGCCCATGTCTATATCATCTTCTGAAAGTGATATTATTGGTGCTAAAACATTACCACCACCGCTTGCAGGGAAGGTAATATAATCTAACCAAACCCTATTTTGAGATAAGTTTTCAGAACTTGTTTTTCTATACACCCATCTGAAGAGATGATTTCCTGTAGGTACATTGAACTCAACCTCTGTCCAGTTTGTTTCGCCAGACCATGAACCTATATGGGCATTACCAATAAAGAATTCTAATCTATCAGTAGTAGGGGTAGTAGAAGTTTTTACTGCAAATTTAATTGTAGCAGGAGTTTCTACCAGATAATTAATTGATAGAGTAGAAGTTTGATGTTGCTCAAGATTTCCAGCAGAAGCGGAGAACTGTCCTCTATATGCTTCAGTTTCATCGATGAACCATGGTATAATGCTAGTATTAATCCAGTTCATATATGAGAAATCACCAGTATGGAAAGATTCTACAACGCGTCCAAGCGGTAATGTAATTTGATCTTGAATTTTGTGACTTGTATAATCTGTGAAATATGAAATGCTTGTAATCGCACCCATAGGTGTTTCAGGGTCAACAAAAACGTCAAAATAGTATTCTATTTCAGAATTAGCATTAATAACAGGCAAATATTCCGAGTTTTGATTTATAGTAACTAGTGGATTAGTGCTTGAAATTTGTATATTTCCGATAAAAGAATTCGCCATACCAGTGTTTTCATAGACAAGAACAACAGTAGCCGTTTCACCGGGTAAAGGGTTCTCAATAATATCGCCAATTTCATCCATGATGTAATATGATTTGTTAGCGATTTCAGGTGCGTTTATAGTAAGACGGAAAGGTATATTAAACTCTTCATCTGTTGATAGAATTACTTTAAGCATAAAATTAGCAACAGTTTTATCAGAAACGTAAGGTGTAACATTGATAACAAAAGGCTCTGTAATTTCAAAGATCGTATCGGCAGGGATAAAATCAACATTGACAGTGTCTTCTATAATTTCAATATAGTTTTCGGTGCTACTTAATTTCAACATTGGGTATAATGCTGGTTGTAAGCCTAAATTATTTAAAGTTAAATAAATATTTGAAATACTTGCAAAATCAACAGTATCAGCACCTGTGGCATTATTTACTACATCTTCAAATACTAAATACGGCATATCCGCAGGTATAATTTGAATGTAGTCAATTATTGGTTCATATTTTTGTGCTGTGATTACAATCATAGCGTCACCGGGCATTTCAAAAGCAGGAAAATCTAATGTAGCATATCCGTTTTCATCAGTGAAATTTACTGCAACTAACTGGTTATTAAAACTAAGTGCAACACGCGCATAAGGTGCTGAATTGGTTATGGAAAACTGAGTTTGTCCCATCAATAGTGTATCTACATATTCTGCAAGGTTCTTATCAGGTAAACCGAGATAAGGTGTTAAAGAAGGGTCGCCTGATATATTGTAAATTCCCCAGTAATAATTTTTCATATCGGTAGAAGAACTACTACTTGAAACAGTAGAATTACCTGCATAAATCATAGCACCTGCGTTTGTATGCCATTTCTCTATGCTTTCATTATGCGTGTGAAATAACATGTCGTACATACCAAGTTGATTAGGATTGTATGGCAATGCAGTGCCGTTATTATTTGGTGTTGCAAAGCCAACTGTAAACCAGAAGTCTTCGTTCCAATAGGTGCTTTCTGAACCTCCGATATATAACACGCCTCCTTTATCTGGAGCTCTTAACCATGCTTCACTAAAACTTTCTGATACACCAAAGTTACCAGAAAGACAAGTATTTCCAATAACAACAGGGTACATTCCATAATTATTTAACTGATACACATGAGTAACATGAAAATATGGGTCACCCCACTGGTCGGGTAAGCCGTGTGCTGTATAAGTAGCCCATGAAAGACCTTCGCTAACTCTTTGACGAATGAGGGTCTCGTTAGCAGATTGTGAAGAAGCAGGATATAAAAATACATATGGATCAGTATATCCGTTACTTGTATTCATATAGTGAGTTGATAAATAATTAACTTGGCTATTTGCATGAGAAGTTGCCCAGTAGCTATCATGTCCTGCTATGTTTATAGAGCGACCAAGATAGCTTGGGTCGGGCATTGTAAATTGTTGGTACATTAAATTCTTTTCTATTTGTGGTAATAACTGAGTAATATTTTGAGCAGAAAATCTTCCATAATACATATCAGGGAAATGACTTGTACCTTGTAAACGCACATAAGTAAGGTCGGTAACGTATGATGCGCCCTGTCCAGATGCATTATTTGTTGGAACTTGTTGGATGTCGCCAATAAGTAATAAAAAACTAGGAGCAGGGTTTTCAGGTGTAGCAGCATTCCAAAGTTGTTGTAAATAGTTTTTAATCGAAGTAGCTGTACTTCCCACAGCTGGATTGGCAGTGCTTTCAAAAATAACTTCATAGCCTTCTTGTGTTTTCCACTCTACGAAAGGTGTCATAGCGTCAACAAATGCAGGGAAGCAAATTATAACATATTTTGTTGGGTTGCGTACTAAAACATTTCTATTCATTGGCGGTTCGTAATTTAGTATCATTGTTTGGAATACACGCTCAAATTCTGGTGAATATGTGCTCTGGTGAAGATAATCTGTCTGTATCCAATTTGCATTTTCATATGAAACATCAATTTGGATAAAGTCATGTACAGTTAAAACATTCTCAACTGGATTGTAATTCACAGGAGTATAAACAACTTCAAAAACACGTTGTCCACGCATAAAACCAGCTTCTTGGATTTTGAATGGTTCAAAATCTTCGTAATAGTTGGCATTGTTGTAACTTGCCATGTTATATTGGAACTGTACTTGATTCATGTCTTGACTTTTTGAATATGATGGCTGTGCAGGGTAAACCGGGAAGGTGAATCCTAGTTCGTTCAGGTCAATCTGACGTTTTTGTTGATATTTAGTTGTAATGCGAAGCTCAGCTTCTAACGGGACAGTGATAAACCTTCCTGAATAAGGCAACTCAGGTAATCCAACCTGATTATTGCCGATAAAACCTTGTATTTCAAGGTTTGTGAAGGTTTGATTGGCTTCCGAACGTTCAGTGAAGGTGATAGCGGGGGCAGCTAATTCAAGGGTTAAGCCGTCTCTTCTGGTGTCTGATACATTGATACTTTGTCTATTTGGTTGAAGTTGTTCTGTGTAGGTGCGAGCGAAAATAGAGAAAGTTGCGACGAGTAAAAGTACTAATAAAAGTAATTTTTTCATTTTGTCTCCTTATGTGTTTTAATTTATTTCATATATTAAATTTTTCGGTTTTTTAGTGAACGCACCCCAATCCTGTAGGGAACGCACCCAAATCCTGTAGGGAACGAACCCCAAATCCTGTAGGGAACGCCCCCCAATCCTGTAGGGAACGCATTTATTCGTTCCGAGTTCGGTTGGGAGCAAATTGAGAACTAGGAACGAATAAATGCGTTCCCTACAGGATTGGGGTGCGTTCCCTACAGGCTAAATGCGTTCCATACAAATGGAGAATTAGGAACAAATAAAAGCATCCCCTACAGAAATTTTCTCAATATTTTATAATCTGTTAATCCACCCACAATTACCCCAAGAAACGAGAAAACCGCTACCATAATACCATTAAGGCTAAATATTTTATCTAACCACAATCCAAGGACAACGCAAATAATAACAGAAATTGCCATAACAAGCCCCAGTTGTCCAATTAAACTAACAGATTTTAAAACATCAGCATCTTTTTTCCAGTTAGGTTTACTTATCTTTTGGGTCGTGTTTTGGTTCATGAGGTTTCAAATTTTCTCCCATTTTTGTAGTTCCGTTAAAGAGAGCCCCCGGATGAATCTGAAGTTTAGCGGTGAAAATATCACCATTTACAACAGCAGTTTTTTCCATTTCTAATGATTTAAATGCGGTTACAACGCCTTTCACTTTACCTGCGATGAAAATCTCTGAAGCTTTAATATTTCCATCAATAGTAGCAGTTTCTGTCACACTTGCCACTGCTTCTGATTCTATATTGCCGATAATGTGACCGTCAATTCTAATGCTTTCTTTTGTTGTAACATCACCTGTAATTTTACAGGTTTTTCCTACAAGTGTGTTAATGCTAACAACACGGTTTTTTTCTGCGAACATATTGTTCTCCTTTTTCCTTATTTTAATTCCAAAATTTAGATATATCCATCAAAGTGTTAGGATCTATCGAATTATTATCTCTATAAATCTCAAGATGTAAATGTGGGTTTGTGCTGTTTCCCGTATTGCCTACAGTGCCAATAGCTTGTCCCTTTTCAACAAACTCGTTAAGGGACACAAGGAACGAATCCATATGTGCATATAAAGATTTATATGAATTAAGGTGGTCAATTAATAAAACATTGCCTAAATATCTGTCTTGGTAGCTAAGTATAACGATACCCGTTCCAGCGGCGTATACGTTTCTGCCAAGTGAGGTAGAGAAATCAACTGCTTGATGAGCAGCAGAGAAATCTCTACTAATTGCAAAATCGTTTTTTAGCGGTATAAAATCCGGTATAAACCAGTTTAAATTGGTTAAACCAACGATTCTGTCGGTGTATAAAGACAAGGCGGTTTCACTTACATTTAAGGCACCATAATTTATTTTAAGGTCGTTAATTTCATCAAGTAGCTCGTCAATTTTAACAAGTAAAATCCCAATGTAGTTATGTGATTTAATAAGTTCAACTTCAAAGCCGTTTTTTGCGCTGTTCAAATTAATAATTAAAAAAACTAAAACTAGGCATATTATCAGAAAGATGCAGGTAATAAATATAATTGTAGATTTGTTTTTTATCATCATGCTTATTCTATTGTATTTTTAAGGATTTTAGATTCCTTTAAAAATTCTACTAATTCGTCAAGGGTTTCTTTGTTTTTCAATTTTATTGTCAACTCACAAGAAGAATCGTTTTTTTCTTTAATTTTTACAGAATGTCCAATAACTTTAGATAATTCTTCTTCGGTTAACTTAAAATTTGCTTTATTAGATTTTTGATGAACAGTGGAAGGTGTATCTGGTTCTTTTTCTACAGAAACTATATTTTCATAATCTTTTGCTGCCTCTTCAGCTTTACGTACGTTATATTGTTGTTCTATAATAAATTCAGCAAATTGCTCTTGCTTATCCTCTGTAACAGATAGAACAGCACGCGCATGTCCCGAACTTAATTTTTTGTTTTCTATCATTGTTTGTATGTTTTCAGAAAGCTTTAAAAGGCGAAGACTATTGGTAATTGTGACGCGATCCTTAGACATTATCTTTGCCACATCTTCATGAAGTAAGCCGAACTCTTCAATTAGTCTTTTATATGCTTTGGCTTCTTCTATCGGTGTTAAATCTTCTCTTTGTACGTTTTCAATAATAGCTAGTACAAGTTGTTCTTTATCGCTAACTTCTTTAATATAAACATGAACTTCTTTTATTCCTATTAATTTACATGCTAATAGACGGCGTTCACCAGCTATAAGTTCGTAAGTTGTATCGTTTAGCTTGGCTACAACTAAAGGTTGAATAAGACCGTTTTCACGTATAGATTCAGCAAGTTCGTTTAATTTTTCGCTATCGAATAACTTTCTAGGCTGAAATCTGTTCGGTTTTATATAGTCTATGTTTACTAAAGATACATTTCCCGTTACGGGTGTTTCTATATCTTGAATTAAGGATTCAAGCCCTTTTCCTAATCTTCTCATCTTTGCATCACTTCCATTGCTAGCTGTAAATAGTTCTGAGCACCAATTGATTTAATGTCGTAATGTAAAATAGACATTCCATGACTAGGTGCTTCTGAAAGCTTTACATTACGAACTATAACGGTGTCAAATACTTTATCTTTAAAATAATTTTTTACTTCAATCGCTACCTGATTAGATAGATTTAAATTTTTAACAAACATTGTTAAAAGAACGCCAAATATATTTAAATTAGGGTTCAAATTACGCTGTATCAAACGTATTGTATTTAATAATTGGCTTACACCCTCAAGTGCGTAATATTCGCATTGAATAGGAATTATAATGTCGGTACACGCAGTCATGGCATTTACTGTTAACAAACCAAGAGACGGAGGACAATCTATAAAGATGAAATCATAATCGTCTTTTACGGTTGATAACGCTTCTTTTAACTTATGCTCGCGTGCAAACTCTTTAACTAAATCTATTTCAGCACCAGTAAGGTCAATATTGCTTCCTATCATAAACAAATTCTCAACACTTGTTTTTATGATTGCATTCTCTGTAAGATCCTTATTAAGTATTATGTCGTAAGAATGATACTCAAGGTTTGCTTTATTAATGCCTAGCCCGGATGTTGAATTACCTTGAGGGTCTAAATCTACAAGCAGAACTCGTTTTTCATAAATACTTAACGCAACTGCTAAATTTACAGCAGTTGTGGTTTTGCCGACCCCGCCTTTCTGGTTTACTATTGTAATAATTTTGCCCATATTTTTCTCTTTACTTATTTATATGTAAATATTATCCCATCTTTATTTAAAACACGCTTCATGGCATTTTGTAACAAAGGTGTTATGCGTACTGCACGCGTCACTATTATATCAAAATAGCCATGATAGGCTTCCATCTCTTTCCCTTCAAGACGAAATGTTAGAAAGGAAACTCTGTCGAGATTAAGCCTTGATACTATTAGCTTTAACATATTTATCTTCTTCTTTGTGCTGTCAAGTAAGGTCATTTCAATGTCAGGATAGATAATTTTTAGGGGGATGCCCGGTAAACCGCCTCCAGTTCCAAAATCAAGCACCTTAATATTTCTATACTTCTTAAATTCTTCTATTATTGATAGAGAATCTAAGAAATGACGCGTCCAAAGCTCCTCTATTTCCGATTTTCTAGAAAATAAATTAACCTTTTGGTTCGCTTCTACTAACTCTTTGAAATATATATCAAATAACGACTCTACTAACGGACTATATAACCTTTTTTCCTTTAAAAAATCCATAAATATGTCACGTTTACTACTCATAAAAACAAGTAAAATTATAATGCCAAAATATGTCAACACTTTTTTTCTGTGGGGAACGCATTTATGAGGGCACTCAAAAAAGCACCTTATTGAGATATAACAAAATTTTGTATATTTGTCAATTTAGTGCAAAAATCGCCTAAAAATATATTTTGAAATGCCATTTTTTTGATATTGA
>Ga0099364_10008297_pt1 | contig 14636 bp, 14 predicted proteins | sample TergutTh196P3_FD_73070 | JGI IMG/M metagenome (GOLD analysis project Ga0099364, IMG submission 73070) | Microcerotermes parvus P3 segment gut microbial communities from Pointe-Noire, Republic of the Congo - Th196 P3 | ecosystem: Host-associated > Arthropoda: Insects > Digestive system > Gut ... | reverse complement strand
ACACCGGCAGTTTTTGCACCAATACATCAACTGTTGATATTCGGTAACGACGATCGGTTTTTCGACGAGTGTAATTTGTTGAAAGGTTTTGGTTTCACTGCCAACAAGGTCGAGTTGTTGCTGGCAGCCGGGACAATTGGTGAGTTCGAGTTTGACGATTTCGTCGATGAGTTCTGGGGGGATGGGAGTTCGTAGATGTTGTTTGTGTCCAGGCTGTGCTCCTTTTTTTCGCTTGGTTTTCTTGTCTCTCTTTTCTGTTTTTGCTTTAACGATGTCGGAGGAGGGCGGTTTGGAGGAGTTGCCGGAGTGTTTTTCGAGAATGGCGATGCGCTCTTTGAGGCGAGCGATTTTTTCGAGTGCGGCTTTGAGTAGCGTTTCGAGCTCGGCGATTCGTTTGTCTTTGGCTTCCATGAGAGACATGATAATCTTTTGCCAAATAATTAGAAAGACCAAATCAAAAAAATGCGTGAACGGTTACGAGATTCTTTGGGCTCTTTGTGCGGATCAAAATTGGAAAACAAATAATCGATGCCATTTAAGGCGGAACGCACTTAGGCGGATGTGCAATGCCTTGCCCTTGCAGGGCAATCACGAGAACAAAAACACTCACCTATGCCGAAACGCACTAAATCTGTACTTTGCATCCCTTGCGCAACCTTCGCGTCTTTGCGGTTAAAAAAAAGGAGGATTATGCCGGAATGACCGGTTTTAGGGAAACGTGTCGACGGACTGGTCATATCTCCACCATCCCATCAAACACCTTGATACAATTTCCCGTCATATAAACCGCTTTATCGGTATAGTTCACGACAAGTTCACCGCCGGGAAGCCGTACCTTTATATCCGTATCCTTGTCGCAATAGCCATTCAACACCGCCGCCACCGCCGAAGCACACGCTCCCGATGCACAACCCTGTGTTTCACCGCTGCCGCGCTCCCAAACACGCATCTTCAAATGGTTGCGTCCCAAAACTTCGACAAATTCAACATTGACCCTGTCAGGAAACAACGCGTCATTTTCAAACAGCGGTCCAATCTCCTGAAGGGCAACTTTATCAATCTCCTTGCAAAAAACAACGGCATTCGGAGTCCCCATCGAAACACACGTTACAGAAAACGAAGCACTACCGACTGTTAACTCCCTTGCAATCACGTTCTCGCCCGACAGGTTAACCGGTATCTGCTCCGGGCGCAACTCCGCTTGCCCCATATCCGCTCTTACAGAATCAACCTTGCCGTTCTTGATAGAAAGCGAAAGTTCCCTAATACCACTTAATGTTTCGATGCGTATTCGGCGTTTTCTGACGATTTCGTTATCATAGAGGTATTTCGCAATGCAACGGATCGCATTGCCGCACATCCGTCCTTCGCTGCCGTCCCGATTGAAAAGTCTCATCCGTGCGTCCGCAATGTCGGAGCGGAGGATCAGCACTACGCCGTCTCCGCCGATGCCTTTATGTCTATCGGAAAGGAGTACCGACAGGGATTCCGGCGAGTTGATCTCCAAGTCCAAGCAGTTGATATAGACATAATCATTACCGCTGGAGTGCATTTTGGTAAAGGGCAGTTTGGCACGCTCACTCCGCATTTTGTTGATGTCAATCAGCTCTGTATTGATTTCGCTGTACCCTGATAGCAAACTGTCCGCCAATGCGTTTGCCGTATCGACCGAAGTCAAGCAGGGAATGCCGAGCGCACAGGCTTTTCGGCGGATCTTGACTTCATCCAGGGCGGGATCACGTCCCTTTTCCGAAGTCGAAATGATGTAACTGATTTTGCCGCTCTCTAAAAGTGTTGCGGTGTTATGTTCAGGAGAGTTACGAATTTTTTCGACACTTTGCACCGACAATCCTTTGTCGGCAAGAATCCGGGCAGTACCTGTCGTAGCGTACAATGAAAAGCCGCTTTTACTGAATTTTTCGGCAATCGCAACTATCTCCGCTTTGTCGCTGTCCCGAACCGTAATCAGTACGCCGCCCCCTTTTTGCATTTTATAACTGGCAGCCAGTAGCCCTTTGTAGAGTGCCTCTTGCAACGTTTTGCCGAGTCCCAGCACTTCGCCCGTCGATTTCATTTCGGGACCGAGATGCGTGTCCAATCCCGCCAGTTTCTCAAAAGAAAACACGGGAACCTTAACCGCAGTATAGGGTGGTATCTTGTAGATGCCCGACGTGTACCCCAAGTCGGATAACTTCTCGCCTATACTAACTTTGGTGGCGAGTTCACACATCGGAACGCCTGTAACTTTACTGATATAAGGAACGGTACGTGAAGCACGAGGATTGACTTCAATGACGTAAAGTTCATCTTCATACAAAACATATTGGATATTGATGAGACCTTTCACATCCAGTGCCTTGCACAATTTTTGTGTAACGGTAAAGATGGTGTCGGCAAGATCGTCATCGACATGCAGGGCAGGATAGACGGCAATGCTGTCGCCCGAATGAACACCGGTGCGTTCAATATGTTCCATCACGCCGGGAATGAGTACATCTTTTCCATCGCAGATTGCATCGACTTCGATTTCCGAACCTGCCAGATATTTGTCGATCAGCACCGGGTTCTCCTGTTTCTGACGCAGAATGATTTCCATATACTCGCGGATGTCTTCCGGTGCGAAGGCGATGATCATGTTTTGTCCGCCCAAAACATACGAAGGACGCAGCAATACCGGATAGCCGAGTCTTTCGGCAGCGGAGAATGCTTCCGCTTCGGTCATCACGCCGAAGCCTTTAGGGCGTTTGATGTCCAGTTGTTCTAGTAGCGTATCAAAGCGTTCTCTGTCTTCGCAGATGTCGATACTGTCTGCCGAAGTTCCGATGATCGGCACGCCCTGTTCATGCAGTTTTTTGGCAAGTTTGATGGCAGTACCGCCGCCGAAAGTTACGATCACGCCCAGCGGTTGTTCCATTTCGATCACGCTCATCACATCGTCGATGTAGAGCGGTTCAAAATACAATCGGTCTGCAGTGTCGAAGTCCGTCGAGACCGTTTCGGGATTGTTATTGATGACGATCACTTCGTAGCCCATGCTCTTTAATGTCCAGACGCAATGGACGCAAGCGTAATCGAACTCGATGCCTTGTCCGATGCGTATGGGTCCGCTGCCGAGTACGACAATCTTCGGCTTGCCGCTTTTTTGAATGAAGGGCAACGCCTCGTTTTCCGTACCGTTTTGGATGGAGTAAAAGTAGGGCGTTTTCGCTTCAAATTCTCCGCCGCAGGTATCGACCATTTTGTAGATGAGCGATTTTGGCGATGTATTATTTTTTGCGATATTCGCAAGTCCGTGCAAAAACCAGCGGTCAACTTTTGTGATCTGGTGTAGTTCGTCGATGCTGAAATTTTTTGGTTTTTGTGTGGGCGTATGATTTTTGTTTTTCATGTGTTTGCTCTTTCTTTGTTAGAAGTTTCATTCTGGAACTTCACTTTTCGTTCTTGCTCGATGATAATCCTTTGCATCTCGACAGGATTTTTGACATAGCATACATAGACCGCCTCTTCCGCATAAACGGTGATTGCCTTTCCGGTTGCATCTACTCTTGATAGCCTGTCGTATGTCAGTTGAAAACGGGGTAGTCGGGAAAAACGGATCCACCAAAAGTATATGCCGACGCCTCTGCCGGTAATCCCGTTCTCATAAACCGTAATTTCCGTGCGCCGAATGAATGAGCCAACGTATAGTGTATCAAGCATGAGGATGAAGAAAACCACTATGCCTGACCAGAAAAAGCATTGTACCATTTTCTCACAGGTCTCACACGCATCAGGCCGTATCTGTCCAAACACAATTTGTCCATACTCATTGATCGTAGCGCAACAACACTCTTTTCGTATCTTTGCCGGGGTGAAAAAGCAGAAGAATCCTACGATAACCCCGCCAAGCAATAGGGCTGCAATCCAAAATTGATAGTATCCTTTTCCATTGCCCGACGCCAAGACATTGCCGAAGGGATGGTCGGAAGACGGCGATGCGGATAATGTTTGCATGGCAATTCTGCGGACGGGATGTGCGTCTAATCGGGATGATTACATGCGGGATGATTATACATTGCGGGTGTGGGTGTTGCAAGTTCGGCGGGGGTATCCGGGCAGTCCGTCGACACGTTTGCAATTGGTGCAGCCAAGGTAGGCAACCGACCGCCGGGCGGTTGCGTTGGCAATAGCCGACTGGCGAACGTGTTCGGCAAAATAAGTACAGGTGCGGCAAGCCGCAGTTGCCGCCCGGCGGTCGGCAACCTACCCAGTTTGCCTAACTTGACAACGTGTCGACGGACTGGGTATCCGGGGACTTCGCGATGCTCCGTCCCCGGCTCTTTGGTATTCTCTTTAATTGTTGTAAATGCTGCACTTTCTCAATCACCTTAAACCGGTAGGAATCCACGCACGCACCGCAACCGATGCACTTGTCCGTAATGCGGTACACAATCAACTCCGTACATGCTTTGCCGGACAGGTTCGATCATACACATTACAGCCCCGGCGGGGAAATTTTTCTTAAAATGCGGAGTTTAGTTAAACTAGCATCTCTCCACGCTTTAATTTGTGGATTGGTCGGCATAAAAACCGGATTTTTCGATTGCTTTAACGTTTTTAGTATCTACAATTTTAAGGGAGGAAGGGTACTAGTGCCTTGTCCCTTCAAAAAATTGGGGTGTAAAATTCGTTTGACATTGAAAATATCGGTGTAAAACGTGAACGTTGTCCCAGTTTTAGAAAGAGACAAGGCACTAGGATGTTTCGTTGGTTCCTGTCGTTTCGGAACGAAGTGCAAATAGGTAATTTAGACAAATTTCGTCAGGCATGAAAATTTCACTCGCCGGGGCTGTATACACCCAATCTCGAGACCTTGAACGGAATCAATTCACCGGAATCTGAAAACTCCAGTCGGTCTGCTGATCTCGTATAAATCTGATTGCCGCCGACGCTCGAAAAGTACCAATACTCCCCCCAACTTTTCATCCAAAAGATTTTCACGCCCGTCTCCCGACTGACAACGCGTTGAAAATCCGCCGGTTTTAAGGGGAATCTTCCCCTTGTCGGACTTATGATGGCGAAAAACACCGGTATTAAAAACATTAAAATCAAAAGCACTATCTGCAATCCATCCATTTCATTCTCCTTTGTTGTACTCGGTGATGTCGGTTACACAAAGGTGGGGCGCTGACCCACCTTATCAATTTGCCAGTCGCGGAAAGTTACCTCGTGTATTCCTCTCCTGCCGATACGCTTCGGGAATCGCATCGCCCGGCTGCCAAGAACCGGGACCCGGTTGCCAACCGCCGCTCGAAGAGTCTTCGGTTCCCATCTCTTTACGAATACGAGCAATCGCCTTTTTAACGTACTCCGGCGGATTGTCGATCAAGTCCAGCATCCGTTCCCACTGCGCATCATCGAGCACATCGAACATCTCGATTTTCAGTCTGTCCGCCAATGCCCTGCCGGACTCCATTAACTCGTTGTTCGCCCGTTGAAATTCCGGATTTTCTCTGAGAACCTTTTCCAGCGTCTCCTTATGAATTCTTGTTCTTTCTTCAGGATCAGTTACACCTTCCAATTTTCCGTCCAGTGCATCCTGTAATTTTTCTTGAAATTTCATCTGCCCATCGATCATCTTGTCCACAAATTTTTCAAACTCCGGCTCCATGTCTTTCTTGATTCCGTCGAGTTGTTTCTTTTGGTCATCGGAAAGATCGAGTGCCTCAAACATATTCGGCGAAATAACCGGAGTTTCAGACATGGTGGAAATCTGGAATTCTTTGACTTTTTTCATCTGGTTTGGTGTCAGATTGTCATTGACCATATTTGTCATCGTGTCCATCATGACCTCCTGCATTTTTGCTTGTATTCGCCCCTGAATTTCAAAGAATTTTTCTCTCGTTTCCTCCGAGACATCTTCTGCAAATGGATTGCCTTGTTCTGTTACAAACTTGGTCATTTCCTCTTGAAGCGGCTTAATATTTGGGTCGTTCTGCATTGTTGTACCCATGTTACTTATCGCATCCTGCATTTTTTTACCCTGCTCTTCGGAGAGACCGATTCCTTCTCTAAAGTCGTCTTGATGGAGCAATCCTATCGCCATGAGGTTCGAACCCTCACCGCTCCAGAAGGAGTTCATCACTCGCTTCATTGCGTCTCTTTGCATTTGCTGTTCTCTTTGCATTTGCTGTGCTGCCAGCGAGCGCATAGGATTGTTGCTCTGAGCGAAAGCCCATGTCGTCAAGGCGACCAGCAACATAGTGGTCAAGCCGTAAGCGGCAATCGTTTTCATAAAACACCTCGTAGGAAAAGACTGGCGTGATTGTAGCCGATTGCGGACAGTATCGCAAGCCCAAAGAGCCGGGCGAGATCATCGTTGATGTTAGCCGCCCGCACCTGTGCGGTACAAGGCGAGGTCACCATTCCTTCGCCTTGAATCCTTCCGGCACGGGCACAATATCCACGGCTTCGCCGGACTGAACGATGACGTACAATCCGTTTTCGAGAGCGAAGTCTTTGGCTTCGTCCGTAACGACTGCACCGGCAACCGCTCCGATGAAGCGTGTGTTCGGCAGCAAGTGCCTGACATGCGGCTGGACGAAGCCGTCCGTAGCAATGTGGTTGCGGTATTCTTCTATCTTCTTCAAATGTTTTCGGACACCGGAGGTTTCCAATGTTGTCTTGACTTCGATAAGAATGATTATATCGCTATCGACCAGCGTCAAATCGAACTCACCGTAGATTCCTAATTTCGCACTTGAAAAGGAACAGTTGCGAACAACAGGATGTGTAACGTTGTAGCCTAATGCTTGAAATTTTTCGATGATTCTTTCGCCGATCATGTGTTCGATGATTCTTCCGATGCTGTTACCAAGACCGCCGACTTCCTGACACATTCTTTCCATCGTTAGTTCTGTTTTCCGCATCCTCTGGTCGTACTCGGCATCGCGTTCTTTCATTAAACGGCGGGTTCTCCGCATCTCACGGTCAAATCTGGCACCTTGTTCCTTCGTTGCACGGCTGATCCCCCGAATCATTTTCATGATACTTTCATACGTCAACGGTTGTTCTGACATGGCTCTGCTCCTATCATTAGAGTACGCCCCATTATACCACAAAAACAAAAGCCGGAATCAATTCTCTGGTCGCGGAAAGTTTCCTCGTGTATTCCTCTCCTGCCGATACGCTCCAGGAATCGCTTCGCCAGTCAGCCAAGGCCTGGGACTGGGCAACCATCGGAAAGAACCGCCTTCATTCACCTCCCTTAACCGATCACGGAATACCAAGGCATATTCCGGCGGATTGTCGATCAATTCCTGAAGACGCTTCCACTGTTCATCGGACAACACATCGAACACTTTAATCTTGTACCCCGTCACGAACGCCTGACCCTGAGATTGAATTTCCTCGTAAATCTTCTTGCATTCAGGCTCTTCCGTCCGCAGTTTTTCCTGGATTACAGCCATCCTTTCCCCGCCTGCCTCCAGATCTACATCCCCTTCTCCTTGCTTGTCAAGTTCATCCAGTGCCTTGTTCAGGATTATCATCTGACCATGCACGAGATTGTCGAGTGCCTTTTGAAATTCGGGTTCGAGTGCCTTTCTCACCGTTTCCATCTGTTGCTTTTGAGCGTCGGTCAAGCCGAGTGCCTCGAACATCTTTGGCGAAATGACGGGCAGTTCCGACATGTTTGCCAGCAGCGACTCGTTTATTTTTTGCATCAGTTCCGGCGGCATCACTTCGCTTATCGCATGATGCTGTAACCATTTAGTCATCCTGCTCGAAACGTCCTGTGATCTCTTAAATGCTTCCCAGGCGGCGGGCGGCACAAGGGGAGAGAAGATGATGAAAGCATGAGGCCGTCCAGCTCGTTGGAATTCTTCCTCTACAAACTTTTGGAATTCGGGACTACTCTGTATCGCATGCATTTCCTCTTCGATAACCTTCCGTTTCTCCACGAGTTTTTGGAATTCGGGATTCTTCACATCATCAATGTCAATGCCTGCTACTCCTTGTAGAGCTCCCTGATCCCATGCACTCTTAATTTTTTGGTTCAATTCATCGGAAATATCCAGCACGCCACGAATGTCCGGGTGGAGATAGGGGTACAGGAGAGCCATCGCGTGTCCATCCCAGTAAGGGCGCACTTGTTGTTTCAGTACGCTCTCCAGAATATGTTGACTTACGGGTAATTTCTGCTGTTGTACAAAGTTTCCGGGTTGCTGCGGTGGGGCTTCCGGTTGAGCATAACCCGTTATCACGAAGAGCAACAGGCACAATAGTGTGAGAAGTAATCGTTTCATTTTCATAGTGAATCTCGTGTGAAAAGGCATGTGCGATTGTAGCCGATTGCGGACAGTATCGCAAGCCCAAAGAGCCGGGCGAGAATAAGCACTGACGTTAGCCGCCGCACCTGTGCGGTGCAGGCGAGTCACCATTCCTTCGCTTTGAATCCTTCCGGCACGGGCACGATTTCCACCGCTTCGCCGGATTGCACGATGACATACAATCCGTTTTCGAGAGCGAAGTCTTTGGCTTCGTCCGTAACGACCGCTCCGGCGACTGCTCCGATGAAGCGCGTGTTCGGCAGCAAGTGCCGGACATGCGGCTGGACGAGGCCGTCCGTTGCAATATGATTGCGGTATTCATCTATCTTCTTCAAATGTTTTCGGACATCTGCCGTTTCCAATGTTGTCTTGACTTCGATGAGGATGATTATATCGCTATCGACCAGCGTCAAATCGAACTCGCCGTAGATTCCTAATTTCGTACTTGAAAAAGAACAGTTGCGAACAACGGGATGCGTAACGTTGTAGCCTAATGCTTGAAATTTTTCGATGATTCTTTCGCCGATCATGTGTTCGATGATTCTTCCGATGCTGTTGCCAAGACCACCGATTTCCTGGCACATTCTTTCCATCGCTAGTTCTGTTTTCCGCATCCTCCGCTCGTACTCGGCATCGCGTTCTTTCTTCTCGCGGGCGTACTCGGCGGCACTCGCCTTTCTTTCCTGTTCAAATTTCTCCATCCTCCGCTCGGCTTGCCGAAACAGTTCGAGGATTCCCTCATAAGTCAACGGTTGTTCTGACATCGCTCTGCTCCTATCATTAGAGTACGTCCCATTATACCACAAAAACAAAAACCGGAATCAATTCTCCCTTCGCGGAAAGTTTCCTCTCGTATTTCTTTCCTGCCGATACGCTTCGGGAATCGCATCGCCGGGTCGCCAAGAACCGGGACCCGGTTGCCAACCGCCGCCGGGATTTTTCCCCTCCTCGGACTCGCCACGATCCTCTTTCAATTTCTTGAGAACAATCTTGGCAAGTTCCGAAGGATGGTCGATCAACTCTTGAAGACGTTTCCACTGCTCATCGGTCAGCACATCTCCCTTTTTGTTTTTCGTTTTCGACGCTTCAATACCCACTAATCTTTTACACACCTGACTTTTTTCTACAACACGTTGACACCAGAAACCAAAACGATACAATGTAGAGTATGGTATCTTGTCAGTAGAAATCAATAACCATGACTCATCCGCGCGAAATCGGTACAGACACCCATCGTCCGCCGGGAACTTGTGTTTCCTGGGAAGAAGCGAAACAACGTTACGGCGAAATTCAAGGCAACGAAGAGCAAATCGAACGCATCTGGCGTGAAAACGATGCCGAAGCCTACGATTATCTCTGGCAGTGTCTCTTGTCCTTTTGAGAACTCCGTAACATGTTACACGTCATCATTTTAGCGGGCGGCTCCGGTACGCGGTTGTGGCCAGCGAGCCGGGCAGCGAAACCTAAACATCTGCTTGCCTTCGAGGAGAATCAAACACTTCTTCAAGCGACGCTCGAACGAGTTGCCGATCTCGTTCCGCCCGACCGGACTTGGATCGTTACCAGCAAGACACAAGCTGCGCAGATTGCTGCTTCGCTTCCCCAATTCGACAAAAAACACATTTGGATAGAACACGCCGCCAAAAACACCGCCCCCAGTATCGGCGCGGCAGCCGTGAAACTTCGTCATATCGATCCCGACGCCGTAATGGCGGTGCTGCCTGCCGATCACATTGTCAAACCGGCATCTACTTTTTGTGAAACGTTAAAATCCGCCGCCGACATTGTCAAAAAGTCGCCGGAAACACTCGTTACGATTGGTGTTAACCCAACGTTTCCCGCAACGGTTTACGGTTACATTCAACGCGGCGACCGCTTGAAAGCAAGGAAATGTACCGCGTATCACGTTCGTCAGTTCTGCGAAAAGCCGAAACCGGAACTTGCAAAACAGTTTTTTCAATCGGGAGACTACTATTGGAATGCCGGTATTTTCGTTTGGAAAGCGGAAACAATTTTAGACTTGTTCTACAGATTTGAACCCGAAATGTATTTTTGGCTCGGTCAGATAAAAGGATCACTTGGAACGATCGACGAAACGTTCGTAACCGGCATGGCTTTCAAAGGGATGAAATCCATTTCGATAGATTACGCCGTAATGGAGCGGGCGAAAAATGTTGTCGTGTTGGAATCAGCGTTTGATTGGAATGATGTTGGTACTTGGACGGCACTGGATCGGCTTTATGCGGAGCAAAAGGACAAGCGGGGCAACTTGGCGGTTGAATCGCAGATGTTGGCAATCGATTCAACGGGCTGCACTGTCCGGTGTGATGATTCGGAACATCTTGTTGCTCTCGTTGGTATGGAAGATGTCGTCGTCATTCAAACAGCCGATGCGACATTGATCGCCAGAAAGGATCAGGAAGAGTCCGTCCGCCGCATTGCCGAGGAATTGAACAAGCGCAAAGATGTTCGGTGGATTTGAGCATTAGACTGCGACACGTCAGATACCCTTTTCGTTGACAAATCCTTTACGTCCCTTGCGCACTTTGCGGTTAAATCCTTTTTTTAACCGCAACGGGTGCAAAGAGCGCAAGGAATTTGTATTAGAGGTTCCCATTATCCTTTCTTCTTCAAAAAATGCAAGGACTGCAACGTCTTTTTTAGCAACCGATGACGCAGCAGTGAAAAAAACGTGAGCCAGAAAAGCCGAATAATATAGAATCGGGAATACCAATTCGGCTTGCGTGCCAAACGGTGAGAATAGTAACGGAGTAGTTTTCGCATATCACGGTGAAATGCAAGGTAACGGTTGCCCCAGTGGAGGTCGCTACTCTCTTTCAAAGAGCCGCAAGTGTAGCGGTACTCCGCGGAACTTGCGGGTGCACCCGGAAGTTTCACTGCGTTACACTTCCGGCTCTTGAGTGAATCTAATGCCGTAAAAATACGATAATGCCGCTCACGCTCTTCAACTACCGATGCTTGACTCTCAAATACCTTGTCCGACGGGATGGTTCCGCCTTGTAACGTTCCGTCGCAAAACATTGTCTCGAACATTTCCGACAATTCGGCACTTCGGGAAATCGCTAGACTCGTTCCACGCACATCAGGAATGTATTCAGGAAGCCAAGCGTCCATAAACGTTGCATCTGCATGTTCGGCAAACACATCATTGCAGTAAAGACAGCAAGTCAAACGTCCGACGTAATTGATCCAAAGGAAACCGAACAGTCCTAACATTTTAACACCGGCACAGTTAGGATTTTTCGGTAAAGCAACCGAAAAATCCCGGGCGTTTTTGGATTTTACTTTGGAACGGTAGCGCATTTCAGAATGTTTATCTTTCAACATAACCGTCAGCAAGTCTGGAACGTGTAAGGTGTTACAACCGCCGCAAGTCAAGCCGAATACGTAACGAATTCGCCGTTGCAATTTCGGAATTGCCGTCTGCGCTAAGCGAATTGCCTTTGCCATACAAGGAAGGGCGACGACCGCATATTGCCGTTCGAGACTATTCAGCACTTCGCGAAGTACGTCATCATTTTTGAGTACATGATAGACGGAGCCTCGCGATTGCAGGATTTTGTCGGTTGTCATTGCAATACGGCGTTCAAACCAGGGACGTTCCGTTGTCGGTGTTGCAACGATAGCGGCGTCAATTTTTTTCTCTTCGAGTAATCGGCAGAGTAATGCCGTCGCTAATCCGCCGGACGGTGCTTTTAGCCGTTCCGAGTCTTGCGAAACGCCGCCGACATAGGTTTGATGTGTTAGCCGCGCCGCCTGCGACGCGTTATTGGCAAAGGGGCAAACGTTCAAACAAACGTTGCATGAATCGCCGCAGTGTTTCCTGTCGTCGGTGTGCGGAAAGTATTCGCCGAAATCTGTTTCGCTCACGGTCAGCCGTTGTTTGGGACAGACGGCAGCGCACAGTCCGCAACAGCAGCACCGCTCATGCTGGACGACTTCTTCGAGTACGGTGGTGTGTAAATCGGTTGTCATATATTGTTTTTCTCTTGTCTATTGCTCCTCTGAATTCTAGTGAATGCACCTCTATGGAACTGTGCAAAAATAACATTATCAGAGAGCCGGAGATGTAGGCGGTACTCCGCCGTAATCTCCGGGTAAATTGTAAATAGTACGAATACAAAATGGAAAGGTTATTTTTTTATGAGTCATATGAACGTTACGGAACTGCTTTCGCAAAAATGCTGTTGTTTTTCACTCCCCAAAGGAGTGTTGCAATGCCGAAGGTCATCGGTTTCATTTGAATATCAACAACTCCCATTTTCGTTAAGCGCTCCGCCAACTGCTCGGGTCGGTCGAACTGTAATACACTCTCCGGCAAATAATGATATGCTTTGTCCCGATTTTTTCCTAGCCATTGTCCTAGCCGAGGCAACAAGGAGTGAAAGTAAAATCGGTAACAATGCCGCACTATCGGCAAGGTCGGCATCGAAAAATCCAGCACCGCCACTGTTCCTTTCGGTTTGCACACCCGTACCATTTCGGCGAGTCCCCGATCCGTATCGTAGACGTTTCGCAACCCAAAGGCAACGGCAACCACGGCGAATCGGTCGTCCTCGAATTGTAAATTCAGCATATCGCCGAGGGCAAAATCTATATTGGTTCGGTTCTTTTTTTTCCGTTGGGCGACTGTGATCATTTCCGGCGAGAAGTCGATGCCTCGGATTGTCCGGTCGATTGGGGTCTTTTGCTGCTGTCTATGCAAGGCGAGTGTGAGTTTGCCGGTGCCGCAACAAACGTCCAGCACATCGCCTTCGATGGTTTTTTCATCGAGGATTTTTCGGGCAGCATTTTTTCGCCATAGATCATCGATGCCGAGTGTGAGAATGCGGTTGATCAGATCGTACCGATGAGCAATCGTCCCGAACATTCGGCGAATACGCTCCGGCGATTTATCGACGGGCGGAGAGTTCATAAATTCATTCTACCAAAACGTGACAGAGCCGCAATCGTAAGATGGCGATTTTTAACCGCCGCACAGACGCAGTTGCCGAAGTACGATACGCATTTTACAATAGCGGCACATGGACTGGAACAGCGTGTACAACCTAGACTGCGTCGCCGGAATGAAAGAGATCGAAACCGGTTCGGTCGATCTCGTCTTTACCGATCCGCCGTTCAACATCGGATACTCGTATGACATCTATCACGACAAGTTGGAAGACAACGAATACCTCCAATGGTCGAAAACCTGGATGAGCGAAGTCTGCCGCCTATTGAAACCGGACGGCACTTTTTGGCTTGCCATCGGTGATGAATTCGCCGCCGAACTGAAAGTTTGTGCTACCCGGGAACTCGGACTGACTTGCCGAAGTTGGGTCGTTTGGTACTATACTTTCGGCGTGAATTGCGTCAAAAAATTTACAAGGTCTCACGTTCATCTGTTTCACTTCGTCAAAGACCCCAACAAATTTACGTTCAATGACGAAGCCGTCCGGGTACCGAGTGCGAGGCAACTGATTTACAACGATAAGCGTGCCAATCCGAAGGGTCGTCTGCCGGACGACACTTGGATTTTACGTCCGCAGGAACTCGAGCAGGAATTCGGTTTCGACAAGGACACTTGGCATGTTTCTCGGGTGTGCGGTACTTATAAGGAGCGGCAGGGCTGGCACGGCTGTCAAATGCCGGAGGCGATTCTCGAGCGGATCATTTTAGTTTCCTCAAACGAAGGGGAGAAGGTATTCGATCCTTTTCTCGGCAGCGGTACGACGGTTGCGGCGGCGAAAAGATTGAATCGGCAATTTTTAGGCTTTGAACTTTCGCCGGAATACTGGGAACAGTGCCGAAAGAGAATAGAGAAAATCGACGCAACGATGTTCTAAAACGTAAACAGAGACCGAAGGTCTTGGATTCGTTTCCGCCGACTACAATAGTGTTAAACTCTATAAATATAGGGATTTACAGCTCCGGCGGGTAAAAAGTTCACAGAGCCCGGTGCGGTAGCGCCGGAGCTTCCGCTCCGGGCTCTGTGAACTTTTTATCTGCCAGGGCTGTAAGTGAGGCATACCCGCCATATCTGGATTACCTGGATTACCTGGGTTATCTGTCTCAAGTGAAATACATTCAAGCGCTAACTGAGACATTATTGCCAAATTCTCAATCGTTTGTGAAATCTGTACTCCCGAAAGTACACACCCTTTTAAAGTAAATGCAGGTGTACTGTAGTTAGGGGTGTGTAAAAATAAAGTGGATGTAGTGCAAGCGAGCGGGGGGCGTTAGCCCCCCGTTGGGTTGCGAAACGTGTGGGGTCCAACGGGGGGCTAATGCCCCCCGCTCGCCTGCGCAATGTTCCAAAGACCAACT
>Ga0099364_10008296_pt1 | contig 14636 bp, 11 predicted proteins | sample TergutTh196P3_FD_73070 | JGI IMG/M metagenome (GOLD analysis project Ga0099364, IMG submission 73070) | Microcerotermes parvus P3 segment gut microbial communities from Pointe-Noire, Republic of the Congo - Th196 P3 | ecosystem: Host-associated > Arthropoda: Insects > Digestive system > Gut ... | reverse complement strand
ACGAAAGCGAAGTTGGGTGGCGGATTACGAGGGTCGTCAGTCGGCGGGACTGTGGATAGCGAGTACGCGGGTGGAGAAGTGGAACGATGTTGCGGTGTCGGAGCGTTGCAAGCATCGCGGGATGAGTTGGACGCAGACGGGCGTATTGGCAATGGCTCTGCACGCGGCAGGAGTGAAGCGAAACGCAACACAAACAGAAAAAAACAACGCAAAAAAACACACCACCCCGTGAACGGAAGGAAATTTTTTGCCAACAAAACGTGAGCGCACCCCTCCCGCGTTCCCGCGTGGGCGGCCATTTTCCCCACTTTACTCCCGGAAAGTTTCCGGTTAAAATGACGCAACGGACATTGTTGTCCGTTGTCTCCGTTTTGACCGATGACCTATCCGATAGACCTTGCCCGTTGGGACTCTCAGTTTTTTGGTTTTTCCGTTGGAAATATCGAACTGCCCTCTGATTATGACCATGAGAAACTCGAAGAGACGCTCCAGAAGGCACAAACTAAGTTTCGGCTTATGTACCTCAACGTGCATGGCGAACCGCCCGATACGCTCTCACTGCTCGGCAACGAGTGCCCCTGTTACGTCCGCAGGCTGTTTCTCAAAAAAGAGGTACCGAAGAGCGTCGAGGCGCTTGACCCGCGTATCAAGGCTTATACGTCGACCTTTTGTTTGCCCGCACTGGAACGGCTCGCCATACAGTCTGGGACGATGTCCCATTTTCGTCAAGATCCCGAATTGGCTCCGCATTACGAGCAACTGTTTTTGACTTGGATCAATTTCGCCGTGACCAAGGATTTAGCCGACAGTATTTGGACTTGGTACGAAGAGGGGCAGCATCTCGGTTTGGTTACTATCCGCAGTGCAAAACAGGAGGATTCTACAACAGGGCCTACAATCAAAGAGGGGCGTATTGGAATGCTTGCGGTCGAGACGGAACACCGCCGACGGGGTATCGGCAGGCACCTCATCCAGGCATGCGATTTTTGGTGTAGTTCATTAAACATTCCGGTCAATGCGATTATCGTACAAAAAGATAATGTTCCCGCCATTGCCCTGAGCCAAACACTCGGCTTTTTACAGGATCGCGAAATTTCGGTTTATCACTATTGGTCGCCCGGCTGGATTTACGATGCCCGACGCGGCTGGGTGGCGGCGGCTACGGCATAACTTTCCGAACAAGTGTTTCTACCTGCCCGCGCAAATGTTCGAGGGTGCCGGAATTGTCGAGGACAATGTCTGCCTGGCATTGCTTTTCTTCCACAGGAAGTTGTGCGGACTCACGCCGTCTCCATTCTGTTTCCGGCCAGTCGCGTCTCTTGACCCGTTCCCATCGCACCTCTGCCGATGCTGATACGAACACAATTAAGTCAACGAGAGGAGCCCAGCCCGATTCTAAGAGTAACGGTGCATCCAACAGACAAAGCGGTGTGCCGTTTTGTTCATATTCCTTTCGCAACCGGTGAACTTCTTCGGCAATCAAAGGATGCGTCAATGATTGAAGATACGCAAGTTCCGTCTGTTCGTCTTCTTTCTCACGGTATCCTTTCACACTATCTCTTTTCACACTATCTCTTTTCCCATCCGCAAAGACAACTTCCGCTAACTTCCGCCGGTCAATTTCGCTATCGTTGCCAAGGACTGCCGTTCCCCAGCGTTCCCGTATGGAGTCCCTGACTTGCGGCAACAGTAGCACTTGATGTCCGAGGGCATCCGCATTGATGACGGCCGCTCCCCATTGCTGGAAGAGTTTTGCGGCAGTGCTTTTGCCGCTTCCGATTCCGCCGATGATGCCTATCATTTGCATTGGAGGTTACTCTAATTTTAGTGTCTTGCACGGGAACAAATGGATTTGGTTGTGGAGTCCTCTAAAAATCATAATCTACAGGGTTGGCCGCAAAAAGTTAACACAACATAAACAGAGCCCGGAGCGGTAGATACGGCGTTTTCGACTTCATGCCGGAACTACCGCTCCGGGCTCTGTGAACTTTTATCCGCCCAGGCAGTATTTAGGTACAATGAAGCACTACTCCTCACTCACAAGCACAGTCTCCTCCGCCGGTTCCTGTACCTGCTCCACTGCCGGTGGGGATACACGTTCATCCATATATTCGTCGACAATACCGCGAACATAACCGCGAAAACTAGCATGTATGGAATTGCGGATAGGTTCAAACGCTCTCGCCTTGACCTGGATGTAAGCCCCAATGCTTGCCATCACCAAAGCAATAACCAATAAAATGTTGAAAACAATTCGCTTCCATCCCTTGCCGACAGCATCGCCGATGTACGACCGCCGGTTGTTCAATATCAGGAACAACAAATACGCAATCGGCAACATCGTCAAACAGATCGCCGAAGCGGCAACAGGGAACCAGAACGGCAGTTGGAAAACCACGCCGAGGATTCCAATCGACGGTGTCAGGGCGAACAATCGGAACCGCCACGTCGTCGGTTCCAATTTGAACATCTCGTTCATGACGAAACCGCAACAGGTCATGTGAGCACTGATGGCTCCGAAGGTCATTCCGATGAGTCCACCGCAGAAGATAATCGTGGCGACTTGTTGCGAAATGAATCCGCCTTCCAATGCCGCCGCCGCTTGCAACGGACTAATGCCGGTTTTGACGGTATCACTTCCGTCGTAAATTCCAGAGACGGTCATTCCAATCATAATGAGTGAGGTAATCACGGTAAAGGGGATGAACATCGTCATGGCGAGATCCCACTTGGCAAGCGTTTTGTGTTCCGTTCCCCAGTTCTTTTTGAGGAGCGAGTAGGGATACATAAAGGTCATATTGATTCCGACTGCCGCTCCGAGCATTCCCAGCATCAGCGTGATTGTTGCCGGATCGTTGAATAGAGTGCCGTCCAAAGCGTACCAGCCGGTAAAGCCTTTGAGCATTTCGAGCCACTCGATTTTATTGAAGTTCAGAATGACAACCATAAGGAAGGTCAAGAAAACCAGCCCTATCATACAGCGGAGGAACCATTCGTAGATGCGGATTCCGATACCGCCTCGACCGTAGTTGAAGACAACGAACATGTTGATGAGCAGTATCACGAGTCCCGCCCCAAAACTGACGGCGTAACCAAGTGATGTGAATTCTGTACCGACAACTTGGGGGGGCCCGCCGTCCAAATCGGCTATGTAAACAGGCACTTGCAGTTCCGCGCCAGGCGAGAATTGCTGCACGACGCTTCGCACCGCACCGGCAGCGAGCCCATATTGCGGGAAGTGCCAGATGACCGATGCCATTACCGTACCGACTGCCCAAAAGAAAACAAGGAGTATCAAAGGGCCCCAGATTTTTCGCATTTCTCCCATGAATCCCCAGTAGGGACGATCTTTTACTGTCAGCACGATGTTCGATAGGGCGACGAACATCATAATTCCGAGAAACATCGCGACGGGTTGTACCCAGAGGAGTTTGTATCCGAAGGATGCCCCTGCGACAACGGAGGCGGCGGCACTGCCTGCGCCGAGAGTCATTGCGCTTTGCAACAGACCGGGACCGGTCAGTTTGATATATCCTATCGCACGGGGAACCGGTGGTCGGGCAGCGATGTCTTGAAGATGTTGTATTTCTTGGGTCAGTTTGTCCGAGTCTGACATTGTGTGGCGAGAGAGCAGGGTGAACAATATCCGTCCGATTGTAGCAGAATCGGCGGTGAAGGTCAACTGCCGAGAGGGTGTGTAAAAATAGAGGGGTGTGTCCAAGTTTAGTGGATAAACGTTTTTTCGTTACTACGTTGTCTTCTTTGCGTCCTTGTATGTTTTCTGTCAGCGTATGTTTTCTGTCAGCGAAAAACGTTCTCTTGTGCGTTACAATGGAAACCTTGTCATTTTGCCTCCAATGGAAGTCCAAAATGACAAAAAATCGTAAACCGCCGGGACTTCGATAGCGTCCTGACAGACGAAACACTTCGTCATGTCGCCGCAAAGCATGAAGCCCGGCAGTATTTCTTGTTAAACTCGAACAATTGCCAGAGTAGCCGTTCACGGGTTTTGGAAAATGGAGAATTTTCAGTCCCCTAAAATGCCTAAATTGCTCATTTTGTTGGCAGATTTGAAATTTTAACAACAAAATGGGCGGTTTACGTGGTTTGGGCAATCAAAAAACAGCGTTTTTCGTTAACCCGTGAACGGCTACTATTGATAGTGGTATTCCTCCGACGAATAATCTTGCGGAGCAGTCGATTCGTCGGGTGGTGATTGATAGGAATATAACACAGGGTACTCGCAGTGCTTGGGGCAATCGCGGGCAGGAGCGCATTTGGAGCGTACTGTCGACGTGCGCACAGACCGGAACAAATGTGATCACATTTCTCCGAGACGCACTGGACGCGTTACACTACGGGACAACCCCACCAAAACTCGTAAAGTAAAGCGTGAACGGATACAAAAAAAGGATTTAACCGCAAAGGCCGCAAAGGGTACGCAAGGGGGTGCAACGTCCAATTTCATACCGTTTTCAGTATAATAACTGTAATACTCTGATTCACCCCTTGTTTTTCTGTTATGCCTGAAAAAACAATTTTCAAACGTATCATCGACAAGGAAGTTCCGGCAACAATCGTCCATGAGGATGAACTCTGTCTGGCATTTCACGATGTTGTTCCGCAAGCACCGGTTCATGTTTTGGTGATTCCGAAGAAGGAAATCGCTTCGACGGAACAACTCACCGAGGACGATACCGTATTGCTCGGACATCTTTACGGCGTAATCCGCAAGTTAGCCAAGGAACTCGGCTTGCAAAAGGGATACCGCGTCGTTACAAACTGCGGCACCGATGGCGGACAAACGGTCTTTCATTTGCATTTCCACCTCCTCGGCGGACGGCAAATGAATTGGCCGCCCGGATAAAAAAATCCAACCGCAAGGATCCCTTTCAAACTCGGTAGTTCGTGTCCCTATACCACTTCTATACTGCGGCACGGCACTAATTGACCTTTTCTCCTTTGTGTCCCCTTTGTGTCCCTTGTGCACTTTGTGGTTTATTCGTTTTAACCGCAAAGGACACAATGTCTGCGGTATAACCACTTCACCGATACCACTTTTCGAGAACGGCAGTCCAATCGTCCGCACTTTTGACTTGCACGAAATCCTGACGAACCCTTTCGGGACAGGGATGCAGCAAACTGTACTTCACGCCGAATGCCCGCATCGTCGCGGCTGCCCGGCGTTCGCCGTACAGTTCCGAAGAAAGACGGAAATGTTCCGCTAAAACTTCACGCTGCTCCGTAAGATTCGGCAATTCCGGCTTCGGCTCTTGACGTAATAACGCCGAAACCTCCCTGAAAAGCCACGGATTGCCAATCACGCCGCGTGCCAATGCTAAACCGTCGATACCGCTTTCCGTGAGCCGCCGCAGACACACTTCCGCCGTGAAAAGATCGCCGCTGCCGATGACCGCGATGTCCGGTCGGCCATTCCCGACAAGATGCTGCTTGACTTCACGGATGAAATCCCAGTCGCTTTCCCCTTCATAACGCTGCCGGACGGTACGGCCATGAAGGGTAATACCGCAAATTCCCCGTTCCACAGCACCGTCGAGAATCTCATAAAAACGGCTTCGGCTTTCCGGTGAATTGTCGAATCCCTTTCGGAGTTTAAGCGTCAGCGGCATGCCGTCGGGAATCTTCTGCCGCACGGCCGCAACGATGTCGAGGGCTGCGTGGGGATTGCTCATCAAGTACCCGCCGCGCTGCCGTCCCAACACCTTTTTGACGGGGCAAGCAAAGTTGAGGTCAATCAGATCGAACCCCTCATGGACAAGCCGTTGGGCAGCACGGACAAACTGGACGGGCTCGCTCCCCATCAGTTGCGCACCGATGGGATGTTCGTCCGACTCGGCAAAGTAGAGACGCGATTTCCGTGGGGAAACGGCAACGACGAACTGATCAAGCATCACTTCGCAGAGTACGAATGGGCAACCAAACTTGCGGGCTATCTTCCGCATCGGTGCATCGGAATACCCGCTCAACGCCGCCTGAATGACGGGAATAGGAATCTCAATCGCTCCCAAGCGGAACGGGGAAATGTGCTGCATGGCCTTTTTTGTACTTACTGTTTGTTGCACTTAAGAAGTGTATCAAAATAACATTCACCTATTCACAAGTATTTCCAAAGAGCCGCAAGTGTAAGCGGTACTCCGCCGGAACTTGCGGGTGAGGACGTGTTCGGTGTGCACCCGCAAGTTACGCTACGCGACACTTGCGGCTCTTTGGACATGTTGTTACGATACACTTCCTTACTGTGCTGGCGGGACTGTTCACAGAGCCCGGAGCGGAAGCTCCGGTGCTCCCGCACCGGGCTCTGTTTGTTCTTTGCTCATTTTTTCCGCCAACCCTGTAACTTTGTATGGAGCGCAGCGCAATGACGGTACTGCCCTACCGAATTGTTACCGCCTCCATCGCTTGCGGACGGGCGGAGTTCGAGAAGGCATGCCGTTCGGGCTGTACCCGACGCTGCACCGGCTCCACTTGATTCGACGAAAAGGGATCCGCCCATGCCTGATGAAGCACTTCCGACTTCTCATGAATTTGCCAATCCGGTTGATTGCCTATCGTCTCTTGTCCGCGTCTGCCCGGCAAATGCGTGGTCGTCAGCGAACTAAACTGCGGTGTACCCTGATTCGGAATGTAACGGACAAGCAGCGAGACCTTTTTCGCCTGCCCCTCTGGTCCGTCTGCATCGATGGGAACCCAAAGATTGTACGAATGCCCTAAACTCGATTTCGCATAAATCCCCTTGCTGTTAAGCGTTTTTTCGTCAAAGACAACCCCCTCATCCGGTTTCGGATCACACGGCATGCGGCCGTCCTCTTCAAATACATACACGATGACCGTCCCTTTGGTTTTGACGGGGCGCATATCTTGGTCGTGAAAATAGACTCTGCCGCCGAAGCCGCGTTCGGGATTTTCGCCGTTACTGATCGCGGGAGTCCAAGAAGCCACGACGGACGTAACCGGGCCCGGCGGTTTCAGGAAGGATGTGTCCATCTGCGGCATTTTAAGCGAAGCGCAACCGGTGAAGAGGAGGAGCACAGAGACAAACGCCAGCCCTCGCACCTTGCGAGAGGCGGTGCACTCAAACATCTTTTTATGGTGTTGCTTTTGCATGGTTTGGACTCCATTGTTTTTTCATATTTTCTTTTCATCCCGTTTACGGTATATGTATTACCATTAGGCTTTCGCCCGAAAGTTTTATACCAGCTTCCGTCATTACACTTCGTTTCATTCCGGCTTTTGTTAACGTTGAACAAAAGCCGGAATGGAGCGCAGCGTAATGACGGCGGTGTTGTTTTATGGGTATATGATTTTCCGGCGAAAGCCTTACAGGGCATTTTCCTGACATCCTTACCTCGTCTCCACTACCGGAAACATCGGCACCGGCGGGAGTTGTGTTTCCTGCAAAATGACCGGTGCGCCGTAGGTGTGCCGGACTTCATTCGTTGTCCATACATCGCTCCGCCGCCGGATGTCAGGATTGCCCGACAACTTCACTACATCGGCAGTACACCACTGCATCCGCTCAAATTCCTGTTGATTCCGGTAATTCATGTCTTCCTGTGCCCGAAGTATTCGGGGAGTCAAGACGATCAGCAATTCCGAACGCTCTGTCTTGCGAGAATCGTACTCCATAAGGTGCTTGAGAACCGGTATTTTATTCAAGCCTGGAACGCTGTAGTTCTTGTGTTCTTTCGATTCGGAAATCAAACCGGCAAAAACGACTGTTTGACCATCCATCGCATTAATCGTTGTGGTCGCATTTGTCGTCTTAACACGAGGAGCTTGTCCGCCGTTGCTCATATCTATCCAAGCAGTAAAACTTGACCGCTCGACTAAAAGTGCCATTGAAATCATCCCATCCGGCATCACTCGTGGTCTTATGTCGAGAAACGTTCCAATCTCTCGAAAGAGTACATTGGAACTGGTTTGCCCGCCAGCACCTATGGTGGTACCGCCTTCGTAAGGAACCTCCTCGCCGACATGGACTTGCGCCTGCCTGTTATGGAGTGTTACCAATCGGGGACGGCCCAAAACCTGTGTCCTGCTCTGTGCTTCCAATGCCCGAACGAAAATACTCACCGATTCACTCGATGCCGCAAATGAAAAACCGCCAGTGGCACCCTCAGGTATCAATCCCGTAATGCCCCCCTGCGTTCCAACATTATTGATTCCTCTAAAACCGGGAAAACTCTGAAACATGTTCATAGTGTTTTGCCCCGGTGTCCCCCCCAAAGAAAACAGAACGGAATCCTGTAAACCGAATTCCACACCCCGGTCTCTGGATCGTTCGATGAGAACTTCCGCGATCAGCATTTCGATGGAAACCATCTGTGGGCGTTCATCCAATTGTGTGATGATCGCCCGAATTTCCGCCTCATGACGCGGAGAGGTGGTGATGATTAATGAATTCGTGATCGGCTCAGCAATGATGGTGGTGTCCCCTTCATACTGCTCCAACGGGCTTCGGGGAAGGTAGGTTGCCGTGTTTTGTAAAAGGATTTGCCGCTCCACGTTGGATCGGTTCGTTAATATCGGTTCCAGTTCATCCACCGGCATATTGATCAATTTCACCGTGAACATCCGGCGGTTGTTCAGGTTTTCCGAGTCCAGCCGCAGGAGCAACGCTTCGGCAATCGCCAGGTCTGCTTCGCTTCCGATAGCAATGATGCTGTTCGTCCGCACATCCGTTTGGAAACGGATTCCGACGAGCGGACTGTCCCCCTCTTCAAAGCCGGGACGCACCGGAATCACCTGAGTTGCTGCTCCCGGTGCGAAAATGTTGGTCAGCAGCGTCGTCAGAGCAAACGCATCGCCGTTCGCCAGAGTGAAGACTCTGATTTTTGATTCCGCTGTAGGAAGCCGGTCGATTTTTTGAATGAGTTGTTCAACAATCGCCATCGTATCCGGCGGCGCAGCAACGATGAGCGTGTTGCTTCGGGTATCCGCCGTGAAAGTGACGTTGTAAAGGACGGTGGCACTAATCAGATTCCCCGCCGCGTCGGTTTGCCCTGTTGTGAGGGGCGCACCGCGTGTCTGGACACCGATGTTAAGGGTGCTGGTCAGGATTGTGATCATATCCGCCACCATCGTATTGCGTAAGGGAAAATGCCTGATGATGACGGGGTCAATTTCCCCTTTGGGAATGTCTAACTCCCGAATCATCGCCTCCACTTCGAGCAAATCCCGTTGACTCGCTTGGACTATCAACGCATTGGTACGGACATCGGCAATAATACCGACGACCGGTGCTAACTGCTGTCCCTGACGCGGCTGCCCTTGAATGGATGTTTGAATCTGCGTCGCCAAGTCCGTGGCGGCGGCATGTTTCAAGAAGAAAATCCGAAAACTGGCATTGGGAATCACCGGTGTATCCAGTTTGGCAATGAGTTCCTTGGCGGCAATGATGCTTTCCTGTCGGCCTATGAGCAAAATGGTGTTCGGTTTCACCAGCGGGATGATCGTGATGATGCCCCGCCGTTGTAAATAGACTTGCTGGTAAAGTGTCTGCACCAGTTGACTCACGCGAAGGGAGTCGGCATGCCGCATCGGCACCAGTTCGATGACCGGCTCATTTTCCAGACTGAGTATTTCCATCTGCCTGACCATCTCTTGCACAACGGCGACATCATCGGGATTACCCGTAATGACAATGGTTCCGAAAGCATCAATAAAGTCGATATTAACATTCCCGATGACCCTGCCGAGTGAGGGATCGCCCGGTGCGAGGGGTTCGGCACCATTGACAGCCGCTCCCGGCTGAACGAGTGGTTGAATCGGCGGTTGAATCAGCGGTTGTACTGCTGGCGGCGGTGCTTGAGCGACTCGGAGCATTTCCTGATTGACGAGTTCGGCAACCTGCCGGGCGGATTGCATGTTGGACTGCTGTACCGGTACAAACCGTGTTACCGCCCCGCCGGGCACATCGGCGGTGTCCAAAAGTTGGACAATTTGAAGACTGGAAGCCGCCATTTGAGGGGAAGCGGTAATCGCCACGCCGCCGCGCTGATGGTCGATGACCAGTTCGACGGCCGTACCATCACGCAGAGGCATATTGTAGCGTGAAAAGCCCTGTGCCGCCTCGACGCTTCGGACGGGAACGAACCGGCTGCCCAGTTTTTCGATGAGGTTCCGCTCGAAAACCTGCGGGGCAAGTGTCAAACGGTGACTCAACGTAATCGCATTTTGTGCAACAGGAGCGGCCGCTTGAGCCGGCACGGACACCGGTGCCTGTGTCGGCATGGTCTGTGCGGGTGCCTGCATCGGTGTCTGTGTCGGCGCAGACTGTGCCGTCATCGTTTGCGTCGGCATCGTCTGCGCTGGTCGGGAAGCGGCGGGGGGTGCCGAAACTGTCGGCAACATCCGAGGCTGACTGGTTGCCTGTACTTCCTCGACCGGCACGGCGGCAACGGGCGAAGCGGGAAGTACCGGTGCGGCTGCCAATATCCGCGGCGGACTGCTTACCGGAACGTCGGCAACGGGCGGAAACGGGGACGTATCCGCGACGGGAAAGGAGACATTGGGCATCTCCCGAACATCCATTGGGGGCGCGAAGGCAACATTATTTTCCTGTCCCACGGCGGAAGACAAACCCGCAAAAACCGTAACACACAGGAGAAGTCCAATTCGTTTCATGAGCATTTCCATTGCTGGGAGTTCTTTACTCTCCGCGGTCTATCCCTAGACCGGCTCTTTAACGGGACTATCGGCAGTTTTGTTGTCCTATGATGGATATTTCTGTCATTGCGGTTTTAATTTTTCGATGCCCTGTGCCGGTTGTTCCAGTTGTACAGGCTGTTCGCAATATAGCGGTAAAACGAGGTGCCGGTTAGGCGAAGGGGATTGAAAGAAGAAAACGCGTTCACAGAGTCACGTTTACAGAGCATGTTCACAGAGATAACATAGATATTAGAAAAATAAGTCAATGATAAGCCACAAAGAAAGAATTTATGATTTTTCGATGTGCCCTCAGCATCGAACAAAAGCCGGAATGGAGCACATCGCAATGACGGAAGCCCCCCGTTTATTGTCCCGTGCAATCCGCAACACACCCTAACCGCGAAGTACGCTATCGACAATTTCGTGCCGTTTGCAGCCTCTCACTGCACGTGTTCCATCATTGTCCGCACCGTAACTCCCTTGTCGGCGGCAAGACTTTTGAGCGATTCAAACTCCAGCATCACTTTCTCTGTGCCGTCCGGCAGGAGTGCCTTCTTGGCCTCAACTTCCCCCCAAGGTGTCTTGATTCGATGCGTCTCCCGAGGCAAGACTGTCCGCTCGACGGGATAACGCCGAACACCCAGCGTTGATGTCTCCGAAAACAGCAGTTTTTCCACTGCATCGATCTGTTCTTGACGGCACAGGATCGAAATCATCACGCCGGGACGCTGCTTCTTCATTTGAATCGGCGTAACCCAAACATCCAGCGGTGTGAGCGTCCAAAGTTGCTCCACGCAATGTCCGATGAGTTCTCCCGGCATATCGTCGATGTTCGTTTCGAGAATCCAGACCGTTTCAGCAACCGGAGAACCCTGTACGGACAATTCGCCCAGGAGTATCCGAAAAATGTTGGGCTGTTGCGGTAAATCGCGGCTGCCGGCACCGACTCCTGCCGCACGCAGCGTCATGGCGGGCATCTTGCCAAAACAGGAAGGTTTCACATAGTATTTCAGCAGTGCTGCTCCGGTGGGCGTTGTCAGTTCAAAAGGGATGTCCGAAGCGGCGAGAGGAATGCCGTGAAGCAGTTCAGCCGTTGCTGGGGCGGGGATGGGGCATTCTCCATGAGCCATTTTGATGGTACCGCATCCCGTCGGGACGGCGGACGCACCCATTTCGGTAATACCAAGATAATCCATTCCGACGACGGCACCGACGATGTCGGCAATCGAATCGGCAGCGCCGACTTCGTGAAAGTGTACCTCTTCGATCTCCGTGCCGTGCGCTTTGGCCTCCGCTTCGGCAAGGAGCCGGAAGATGCCGGATACCCGGCGTTGATTCTCCGGCGAAAGTGCCGAGTGTTCGGCCAATTTGAGAATATCGGAGAGCGTTCGATGAATATGTTCATGGGGCGCATGCACCTCGGCTTTCACCGCACGGAAGTCCCTGCGAATGACACAGGATGATGTAACCTCCACCGATTTCACCACCGATTGAATGGAATCATTAAGCAAATCAATCGGCACACCGAGGTCAATCAAGGCACCGAGTACCATATCGCCGCTGATTCCCGACGGACAGTCCAAGTAGGCAAACGTCATAACGAATGATTTTTGAAAAATGCTCTTGGCAGTGTAAACGAGAATTGGCTAAAAGTCAAGTGAATCCTTTTTACAAATACGGATTACTCCGCCGCTCTATTCCCACAGTCGTCGATGAGCCGTGTCCGGGATACACAACCGTATCGTCGGGGAGCGACAGAATTTTTGACCGGATCATCGGGATTTGAATTGCCGGCTCGCTGTCGGGAAAATCATTCCTGCCAATGCTGCCCTGAAAGAGGACATCGCCGACAAATAATATCCCCTTTGGTTCGGCTGCAATCCAATAGATGACGTGTCCTTTGCTGTGTCCCGGCACATGCCGGACTTCGAGGGAAAGTCCTGCCAGTTCCAGTGTGTCACCATCTTTGAGAAGAACATCCGCCTTCGGTGTCGTCAAACCAAAACCGAAATCTGCGGAGAGATTTTTTTGGGGACTGGTCAGTTTTTCGCTGTCGAGTTCACCAATGTGGATTTTGGCGGATTGCCAGCGTTCACGGATTGCTGCAACCCCGCCGATGTGGTCGCCATGTCCATGCGTGATCAGAAGTGCAACGGGCTGGAGCCCTTTTTCCTCGAAGAGTGTCAGAAAATTCTCTGGTTCCAAGCCGGGGTCGACGACGAAGCACTCTGATTCATCCTTTCGGTGGACAACATAGCCGATCTCCTGAAAAGGTTCGGAAAGAACCGGCTTAACAATAATATCGGAAAATTTCATCTAAATTACTCTTCCCTTGAATCGGAAAATTCGTTAGTATGGGCGCAGTATAACAGAATTTTTCGTCAATGAAAACTGTATTAGCGGATTCCGAGGAAAACCGCTAAAAAATCGGCATTATCCCCCAAGAGTTATGCCGATAACAACGTCGAACGGAGGGTTCGGATAAACTTAGAGAAAGGATTTGCGAATGAAGAGAACATTGGTCGGAATGGTTCACGGTATTGCCGTGTGTGTATTGCTTAGCGGCGTGTCGGCTCTGTGCCAAGAGGCTTCAAACCCAATGCAGGAAGAGGGGATTGCTCCAAACTCGGCAATGGAGGCTCCCAAAGTGGCGGGAAATATCCCGGTGGCTGCGGTGGAACATCCCTTGATGCCGGTCATACGCTGGGCGGAGAGAGAACGACCAAACATCGCTGCATTTCAAGACTATACCGCCACAATGCTAAAGCAGGAAAATGTGGACGGCGTGTTACAGGCAGGACAGGCGATGGATGTAAAGGTCAGGCATGAACCCTTCAGCGTTTATCTCAAGTTTCAACATCCGCCAAAATTGCGGGGGCAGCAGGCAATCTACGTCAAAGGTCAGAATAACGACAAACTCGTTGCCCACGGTGTCGGCATACAAAAGGCTGCCGGAACGCTTAAACTGGATCCCACTGGGACCTTTGCGATGGCAGGGAACAAATACCCGATAACGGATATGGGAATTCTGAATCTCATTGATAAATTGCTGGAAGTCGGTTATCAGGATTCCAAGATGGGGGAATGTACGGTAACATATACTGATGGGGTTAAACTGAGCGGACGTGAATGTACATTGATTCGAGTGACTCATCCCGAGCCTCGTCCGCATTTTAGGTTTCACTTTGCCTTGATTTACGTGGACAAAGAGTTGAGTATTCCGATTCGCTATGAGTCGTACGACTGGCCCCGCAAAGAGGGTGAGGTGCCTCAACTTCTCGAAGCGTACACGTACGTGAACGTGAATATCAACGTTGGACTGACCGATGCGGACTTTGATCCGGCAAATCCAGAGTATAGTTTCCCTCGGGTAAAGTAGTGAACTGGGAAACATAATCGACTTGTTGCATAACTCCAATTAACATGGGGCATGGGGCTTCAGCCCCGTGTCTCTTTTTCTTGCCGTCCTCAAAGAATAACGGATGCATTGCGTTTCCTGACCAGGAACACCAAAAAAAGTTAACACCGTTATTCCATAGACTCGCGTGGGGAATTATACAGCCCAACGGCGCAACCGATTTGCTCAAGAACATCTGGGCATCGGTCAGCAACATCATTGACTTCCCAGCGGTCGTCCGGCTTGACGTAAAGTTCGCTCCCTGCGGGCTTTTGATAGACAAACCAATCAGGCATCACGGTAACTTTACCATCAATACAGAGCAGCGGATGCACCTCGTTGGGGTCTTCCGGCAGGTTTTCTTTTTCCAAAAGAGCAAAAACATCACCGGGTTGCAGCAACGTTTGACTGCGGAATCCGGCAGGCGAACCGGCAGGAAAACGAAGGAAAAGCGGCAAGTGTACATTTTCACCATACAAATCTTCGTTCACCCCAATGCGGTTGTGTTCACCCAGTGAAAAGCCGCGAACCGATGTAAACAACAAGACGGGGCCAATATCGAGCCCCT
>Ga0099364_10008295_pt1 | contig 14638 bp, 14 predicted proteins | sample TergutTh196P3_FD_73070 | JGI IMG/M metagenome (GOLD analysis project Ga0099364, IMG submission 73070) | Microcerotermes parvus P3 segment gut microbial communities from Pointe-Noire, Republic of the Congo - Th196 P3 | ecosystem: Host-associated > Arthropoda: Insects > Digestive system > Gut ... | reverse complement strand
TTTGGGCTTCAAGGCGTCAGCTTCCCTTTCCTTACATTACCCAGGAAACAGGAGACCTGCCATCCAAACCTCTTTCCGGCCTGGCCGGAACATGCCAGCTTAGACGCTGTATGCGGCCCCGCATAGTGTCTGCCAAACCCGGGCAGCACATGGGCCTTGGCCTGGATTTTTATAGTCAGGTAACCAGTCCGCTTCGCCGCTATACCGATCTTCTTGCCCACCAGCAGATCTATGCCTGGGTTTATAATGATGCAAATGGACAGGATGCACCGGTAAAATTGTTAAACGAAGAAGAATTACTATTTTGCCTTGCTGCAGGAGATGCCGCTGCCCAGGCAGTTAACCAGGCTGAGCGCTCGTCAAGGCTTCATTGGACGGCAGTTTATCTGGATGAAATAAACGGAACCCCCGCTGGTAAGGATTTTATTTGGGAGGCAGTAGTTATAGAAAAACGTCATAACGGTTTGGGTATAATTATACCCAGCCTGGGACTAGAAACCCAAGTCGGAGGATCTGACGCTGTACTTAACGATCAAATTAAACTGCGCCTAAAATCGGTGCGTATACCAGAACTGGAAATAAACTTTGTTCAGGAAAAATGATGGATGTTTTATAGAAGGATGTTTTATATATGAAAATAAAATCTATATTAATTGCCGGAGCAGGAGCTGTCGGCCTTTCTACAGCCGAGACAATATACCGTTTTGATCCTGCCTGTATTTCTATCCTTGCCAAAGGAGAACGCCTGGAACGTTATAAGAAACATGGGCTTAGGATTAACGGAGAAAAACTGGATTTTCGTTTCTCGCATGGAGAAAAGGCTGACCTTATCATTGTTGCCTGTAAGTTTTATCACCTGGATCAAATTATAGAAGACATAAGAGACTCTGTGGACAGGGATACGATCATTCTTTCTCTTCTTAATGGAATTTCCAGCGAAGAAATTATTGGCAGCAAACTGGGGCAGCAACGGCTTCCCCTTGCCATGATCATCCAAATTGATGCCCAGCGGGATGGATCGGAAACAAAATATTTAAGCAAGGGGATTATTCATTTTGGAGATCCACAAGGCAATAATGGAGAACGCGAAGAAAGGCTTGTCGAATTCTTTACCCGTTGCGGCATTGCATTTAAACTTGAAGATAATATGAAACGTGCCCTCTGGCATAAATTTATGATCAATGTTGGAGCAAATCCGCTTACTGCTATACTCAGACTTCCCTATGGGGCAATCCAAAACAAGGGCGGGGCCGGCGAAATATTCGAAGCCCGGCTCCTCTTTGAAAAATCCATGCGTGAAGTAATTGCTGTTGGAAACGCCGAAGGAATCGATCTGAATGAAGAAGACATAAAAAGCATTTTTAAGACAATCAATTCTCTTAATCCGGAGGGTTATACCTCCATGTGCCAGGATGTACTTAAGGGCAGAAAAACAGAGCTGGAATTATTCGGCCTTGCCCTTATGGAACTGGCAAAGAAACACAATATTCCTGTGCCGGTAAATGAATTGCTTTATTTGCAAATGTGTGTTATAGAGAACCAGATGAAGCTGGAGGTTTAAGGAATATGAACAAATTAGATTATAGAAAAGATCATCTTGTTGAACTGTTGTACGATAGGGGAGAAATTTCTATAGCAACTATTGCAGAGCTTTATGGTATTTCTTTTCCTTCTGTCAGACGGCTTTGTGCTCAGCTTGAGAAAGAAAAACGCATCATCCGCATTCACGGCGGAATACGACCCCTTCAGGCAAAGAAAAATTCCTATAAGTTTGAAATTATTGATACGGAATTTGCCGAAGAAAAAGCTGCTATAGCCCATTATGTAACCGGTCTTGTAAAAAACCGTCAATCGTTATTTTTAGAATCGGGTACTACCTTAAAACAGTTTGCGCTGGCATTGGCCGGGCGTTTACAGGCAGGTGAACTTTCTGATGTTGTTGTATTTACCAATTCAATTATAAATTTGGAAATACTCCAGCCTGTATGCAAGGTATTTGTTATAGGCGGGCTTTACCGGCCGGAGCGGCGCGATTTTTGCGGGTTTCTTAGCGAAAAGCTTATACGCTCTCTCCGCTTTGATGTATGTTTAATCGGTGCTGATGGAATTAACCTCGAAGACGGTATAATGGCTTTGGATGCCGAAACTGCACATCTTGATGAATTGTTAATAAAAAATTCGGATAAATCAATACTATTAAGCCATTCAGAAAAATTTCTAAAACATTCTCTTGTACCATATTGTTCAGTTAAGGATGTGCAGTTAATCGTTACCGATTCAAAATTACCCGGACATATACGGGATCAATACCTGGCTGCAGGTGTAGATTTAGCATGTGTGGATTCTCTTAATTCCGCTTAATATATACTCATTCTCCGAATACGGTTATCTGCACAGTACGTTTGCGTGCCCTTATCTGATCCCAATCAATAAAATATATGTAACCGAATTCGCCAAGATCAAGAGCGCCGTTTTCGATAACGATGGTTTCTGAACGGCCAAAAATACTGGAACGCAGGTGAGCATCGGTGTTTAAGCTTGTCCATTCGCCGACTTCTTTGGCTTCGTTCATTGCAAAGTCGATATGTTTGGGACCTGGATGCATGTACTGGCCTTCAACACGGCAGGAAGGGATAAGCTTTTCCATTATGTTGCACATATCCTGCTGAAGATACTCAAGACCGAAATATGTTTTGTCATGCGAACATTCCTGGATCATTACCGAACATGTTGTATGATGGGAATAGAGTACACAGAGCCCGTTTTGAACTCCCGATTCTGCAACCAGTTCCTTTACTTTTTTTGTTACATCATGGAATGTTGGATGAAGTCCTTCTGATTGTACCTCATAGCTTTTCCGAATTAGTTTCATGTTAATTTCCTTCTGGTTATGGTAATAGCAAGAATATCACTATCCAGAGTATCTATAATGGTTCATTCTGTCAAGCTCAATATGATTATTTTAATCATTTTTATCGATTTTTCTTGACAAATATTTCATATACTGATAATATTAGCGTATAAGAATCATAAAAACGCTCATATTAGGCATAATAATGAGCGTTTATTGATATTTTTCTATATTACTATATTGTTGACAGGAGCGCTGCATGAAAACCATTCGGGAATCCTTTAATCTACACTCAACAGGGGTAAGGCCCACGTTTCATGATATTTCCGAAAAAGTGCAAAAAGTCCTGGATAATTCTGGAATTAAAAACGGCATTTGCATTGTTTATTCCCGGCACACTACCTGCTCGGTTATGACGCAGGAGTGTTCCTTCGATATGACATATAACGATCAGGAGTATTTACAGCAGGATCTGCTTGATATTTTTGAAAAGCTTGTTCCGTCATGCCGCAAGGAGGGCCAGTACATGCACCCGGGCCCAAAGCTTACAGAATTTGCCAAAAAACACGGTGAAGAAAAACCCCAGACACTCAATACAGATGCACATCTTCGTTCTGTATTTATTGGACGAAGTGAATCTATACCAATATATGAGGGAAAACTGGATTTGGGAAAGTTTGGACATATTTACTTTATTGATTTTGATCAAACTTGTGCAAGAGAACGTCAGGTTCTGATACAAATCATTGGTGAATAATATGAAAGTATCGATAAGGGTTCCATTTTTTGAGACGCAGGTAAAAAATTATATTTACGGCGACAAGGTTCTGGAGTTCGCGCTGGCTGCGGATAAGGCAGCGGAAAAATATGATATTGATGTACTGTTCATAGCTCCCTATACAGAAATACGCAGAGTTGCAGAGCAGACCCGCCGTTTGATAATACTTGCTCCATATATGGATTTAATACGGCCGGGCAGAGGTATGGCAGAGGTACTGCCCGAAGCGCTAAAAGCTGCCGGAGCTCAGGGTGTGGTGGTAAACCATTGTGAACGGCCAATGACTCTTACAGCAATAAAAAAAACCATCGACCGGGCAAATGAGCTTGATATGATTAGCTTTGCCTGTGCCGATACCATCGCTGAAGCAAAAGCCATTGCCCAGTTTCGCCCCACCATAATTAATCCGGAACCTACAGAGTTTATTGGTTCCGGAAAAGCAAGTGATATGAGTTATGTGCTGGAGACTGTCAGAGTTATTAAAGAAATACATCCGGATATTTTTGTGGAACAGGCTGCAGGTATTACCAGAGCGGATCAGGTGTATGAATTTATTATGGCTGGTTCCGATGCAGCTGGCGCTTGTTCCGGTATAATTAATGCCAAGGAACCTCTGCTTATGCTTGATGATATGATTGCTGCAGTTAACAAGGCCCGAAATGATCAAATAAAAGGAAAGGTTGCATGAATTGTTTTCACGAGTGTTTTAAAATCCAAAGCGACAGGCGGCCAACTTTTGATGATATTACAGATAAAGCTGTGGAGCTGCTTAAAAAATCCGGAATAAGCGAAGGGCTAATGGTTGTCTTTTCTCAGCATACTACCTGCTCTGTACTTATTCAGGAACAATCGGACGATACAACGTACTGGGGAACACAATTTATTTTACAAGACATGGTTAATGGAATGGAAATACTGTTCCCCAGCTGTACCCATGAAGGACAATATCTTCATCCCGGACCCAAGCATATCGAAATTGCCGGACGGGAGAGGAATGAAGAAGCATGCTGGAGCCTTAATACCGATGCCCATCTTCGTTCTGTTATGCTGGGAAGATCTATAATAATACCGGTTACAAAGGGAAATGCTGTTTTAGGTGAATTTGGCAGGATTTATTTTGCAGATTTTGATCAGGTTAGAGCCCGTGAGCGAATAGTCAGGGTTACCATTATTGGTTAATTAAGGAGTTTTAATTAATGAAAGGAATGATAGCCCTTGATGTTGGAACCACAGCAGTTAAGGCAGCGATAATCACAGAAGACCTTAACATAATAGGACTTTCAATCAAGGAATATACACTTTCCGCTCCTTCACCTGAAATTGTTGAACTTGACAGCAGGATGTACTGGGATAATGCAGTAGAGGCTGTTAAGGAATTACTTGCCCAAACAAAATTTCCTCCCGGCAATATTATTAGCATTACCTGTACTACGCAGGGAGAAACATTTATCCCGGTAGATAAAAATGGCGATGCTTTGTTTAATGCTGTAGTTTGGCTTGACTCCAGGGCAAATGATGAAGGCAATTTTATTGCCGAAAAATTCCCTAAAGAAGCTTTTTATGCAAAAACCGGTATCCCTGAGTTAAATGGTTATACTCCGATTGCAAAATTACTTTGGTTCAAAAATAACAAAGCGGATATATACAACAAAACCCATAAGTTTCTTCTTGTAGAAGATTTTTTAATTGCCAGGCTTTCCGGTGTTTATATCAGTAATCCCAGCATTATGTGTTCGACGGGTTATTTTGATATAGTTAATCTGCAAATATGGAATGAAATTCTGGATTACTGCGGTATTGATCGGCAAAAAATACCGGATATTGCCCCTTGCGGCAGTATTGTTGGGACCCTGTCAGAAAATGCTGCTGCATCGCTTGGACTGCCGGCCGGGATCAGCATTACTACCGGCGCTATGGATCAGGTAGCTGCCGCTATAGGATCGAGCAGTGTCGAAGAAGGAATTGTAGTTGAAACTACCGGAACAGCTTTGGTTGTTACTACCAGCATTAAACATCCGGATATAAAAAACTGGAAACCGGTGTGCGTATATACTCATGGTATACAGGGAAAATACCTTAATGTTCTTGTAATACAAACAGCGGGAATGTTATATAAATGGTTTAGAGATACTTTTTGTTCTGATTTACAGGGTAATCGTTTTGAAGAGATGAATAAACTTGCTGCAGCCGATCCTCCCGGCTGCAGGGGTTTATTGATCTATCCCCATTTTACCGGAACACAATTTCCGCTTACCAATAATAAAATACGGGGTTCTTTTATCGGTGTAGGTCTGGACTCGACGCGGGGATCTTTTTTAAGAGCAATTATGGAATCCATTGCCTGTACTTTAAGAGAGTGTATTGAATTTATTAATGTGCAGCCGGACGAAATCCGTTCTTTGGGCGGTGGTTCCAAAAGCAGTTTATGGAACCAAATCAAAGCAGATGTAACAGGAACAGATATTAGTACCATGAATATAGAAGAAGCTTCTCTGCTTGGAGCAGCTATATTGGGAGGATGTGCCAAAGGAATTTACTTAAGTCCGGAAGCAGCCTGTGCAAATCTTGAAAAGAATAATCTTTTTCAGCCAAATATGGAAAATAAGGCTGTTTATGATGCAGTTTACCAGAGATACAAGCAATTGTATCCGGCACTGGAGGTATTATTTTAGTTATTTATGCATAAGCATAAAAATATTTAGGAGGAAAACATGAAAAGAAGTTTTTTCTTTATTGCGGTTGTTCTCTTTTGCTTCCTTATGTTTGGAGTAAGTTCCTGCGGGGGTTCAGGAGAATCAGGAGAAATTGTAATAGGCATAGTAATGCCTACCCACTCAGACGAAAGCTGGATACGTCACACCGAATTTATCATTGAAAACTGTATCAAGCTGGGGTATACCAATTTTATTGAACAGTGGGCTGAGGATGTGGTTTCGGTGCAAGTCGACCAAATCGAAAATCTGATTACCAGAGGAGTGGATATTCTGGTAATTGCGGCTGTGGACGGAAGTGCCCTTACAGATGTATTAAGAAGAGCTGCAGATCAGGGAATTAAGATCATTGCCTATGACCGCTTGATTATGAATACACCGAATGTTGACTATTATGTAACTTTTGATAACTTTAAAGTCGGTGTTGCCGAAGCAGAATACATTGAAGAAAAACTCGATCTAAGAAACCAAAATGGTCCTTTTTATATTGAACTTTTTGGCGGATCTTCAGATGACAACAATTCCTATTTCTTCTATGACGGGGCAATGTCAATTCTCCAGCCATACATAGATTCCGGTAAGCTTATTGTAAGATCCGGTCAATTTGGCATAGAAAGAGTTGGCATTCAAGGCTGGGACGGAGCGATAGCCCAGGCTAGAATGGATAACCTTTTGGTAGCCTTCTATGCAGATGGAACCACTTTAGATGCAGTTCTTTCGCCATATGACGGTCTTTCAATCGGTATTATTTCTTCTCTTAAAAATACCGGATATGGAACTGCTGCCAGACCATTGCCAATTGTAACCGGGCAGGATGCAGAAGTTGCTTCGGTTATATCAATCATTAACGGAGAACAAGCTCAAACGGTATGGAAGGACTTCCGTTTACCCGGAGCAATTACAGCTGACATGATTGATGCAATAATAAGGGGCACTACTGTACCAGTTAATGATACAAGTACATATCATAACGGTGTCAAAATAGTTCCAACTTTTCTTTCCGATGTGCAGTCGATAGATATTTCCAATTATATGGAACTATTTACAAGCGGGTTTTATGATAGAAATGAAGCTCCTTGGGATGCTATAATCAGGTAAGACTGGAATGAAGCATGAATAAAACGGCAGTAATTTTTAAGAATTTACTTTTGCTGTCGTTTTATTCTAAATGCGGAGTGGAAAAATGAATGAGATTATACTCGAAATGAGGAATATCAACAAGTATTTTCCCGGAGTTAGAGCTTTGAATAATGTTACACTCAATGTTGTATCAAAGGAAATTCATGCCCTTGTTGGAGAAAACGGCGCCGGAAAATCTACTTTGATGAATATTTTAAGCGGTGTATATCCCTGTGATACTTATGAAGGAGAGATATTTTTCGAACAGAAGCTTTGTCAATTTAAATCAATCAAAGACAGCGAAAAAGAAGGAATAGCCATTATACATCAGGAATTTGCTCTTAACCCTTATATGTCTGCCGCAGAGAATGTGTTTTTGGGAAATGAAAAAGCCCGTGGAATATTTATAGACTGGAATAAAACATATCAGGAAGCGGAACAGCTGCTTAGACGTGTTGGATTTAATAAAAATCCCGATCTGCTTGTAAAGGATCTTAGTGTCGGGGAACAACAGCTTATTGAAATTGCCAAGGCTTTGTCCAAGAAAGTAAAAATATTTATCCTCGACGAGCCGACTTCTGCATTAAACGAAGCGGAAGCAAACAGCCTGCTTGAACTGCTTGGCCAGTTAAAAAACGAAGGTGTTACCTCAATTATTATCTCGCATAAACTTAATGAAGTAAGATCTATTGCAGATCGGATAACCGTATTAAGAGACGGATTGGTTGTTGAGACACTGGAAAATAAAAATATTAGCGAAGATAGAATAATAATGGGCATGGTTGGCCGAGAAATCCCCGATATATTTCCTGCAAGAAACCATAATATCGGAGAAGTAATGTTCGAGGTAAAAAATTGGAATGTTTTTAACCAGAGCAAGTCACGGCAAGAGCTGTTTAATATAAATATAAATGCAAAAAAGGGAGAAATTGTCGGTATTGCAGGTTTAATGGGAGCAGGCCGTACAGAATTAGCCTTAAGCATTTTTGGTCATTCTTATGGAACCGGAATTAGCGGTGAAGTCTACAAGGAAGGAAAAGCCATATCTACCCGCACTGTTTCCGAAATGATAAAAAGCAAAATTGCCTATACTACGGAAGACAGAAAAACAGCCGGTCTTATTTTGTCGGAAAGCATAAAAGACAATATTGTACTTGTTAATTTATGGAACATTGCCGAAAAGGGTTTTAGAAATGTTGAAATGGAAATTCGTGCTGCTGACAAAGAGATAAATGCATTAAATATAAGATGTACAGGTAACAGTCAGAAAACCCTAACCCTTTCCGGTGGAAATCAACAGAAGGTTGTTTTGGCAAAATGGATACAAATAGCCCCTGATATACTTATACTGGATGAACCTACAAGGGGGATAGATGTTGGGGCAAAACGTGAAGTTTACAGTATAATGAATAATCTTGCAGAAGCCGGAAAAACAGTTATTTTTATTTCTTCAGAACTTCCGGAACTTCTTGGGATGTGTGATAGGATTTATGTTCTTAACAGAGGGAGAATAGTGGGGGAACTTGATCAAAATGGTGATTTTTCACAGGAAACTATTATGGCCTATATTATGAGAAATAAGGAGCTTGCCAATGAAGAAAAAAATTGATCATACCGGTATAAAAATAAAAGATTTTTTTATAGAAATCACAATAAAATATACCATTTATATAGCTTTTTTTGTGATTGTGGGGCTGTTCCAGATCCTTACAAATGGAGTGCTTCTTAGGCCGCAAAATGTCAATAACCTTATTCAGCAAAATAGTTATATTTTGATTTTGGCAATTGGCATGCTTCTATGTATTGTTACCGGCGGTAATATTGACTTATCGGTTGGTTCGGTTGTTGCCTTTATTGGCGCGGTTGCTGCAAGACTGTGTGTGGTTGGTAATATAGGGCCTGTAACTACTATAGTAATTGTTCTTCTTCTTGGTATTGGCATTGGTGCGATGAACGGATACTTTATTGCCTATAGAGAAGTGCCGTCCTTTATTGCTACATTGGCCGGAATGTTGATATTCCGCGGCCTGACTCTTGTTATTTTGGCAGGACGTACTTTAGCGCCTTTCCCGCCCGTATACCAGATTATTAGTACTGGTTTTTTACCGGATTTATTTTACTTTGATGATCTGCATTTTACCTCTGTAGTTGTTGGTATTTTGCTTTGTCCTGTAATTTTATTTTTTCAAATAAACAGCCGCAGAAAAAAAATGAAATTACATGTCGCAGTCCCGTCTTTGCCTGCTTTTGCGGTTAAGCAAATTGTGATGTATGCGGTTTTACTGTTGTTTGCCTATTGGCTTGCAAGATACGAGGGGATACCCTCTGTATTGCTTTTGCTGGCTGTTCTTTATGCCGGCTACGAAATATTCACCACAAAGACTGTACCGGGACGCCATTTGTATGCATTGGGAGGAAATGCCTTAGCAGCGGCATTGAGCGGTATTAAAACCAAAAAAATGCTTTTCTTTGCTTTTGCCAATATGGGATTTCTTGCAGCCGTTGCCGGAATAGTTTTTTCCGGAAGGCTTAATGCAGCAACGCCAAGAGCAGGAATGGGTTTTGAACTTGATGCCATAGCTGCTTGTTATATAGGAGGCGCTTCTTCAAAAGGCGGTTTTGGTACCATAAGCGGTGCTATTGTCGGCGGTCTAATTATGGGTGTACTCAATAACAGTATGTCCATAATGGGCATTAATGTTGACTGGCAGCAGGCAATTAAAGGTGTTGTACTATTGATTGCAGTTTTGCTTGACATAAGCTTTAGAAACAAGTCGTCAAAATAATTGACCGTTAAAATAATTGATATGGAGGAAACTATGCAAATTACTTCAAAATTCAACAAACCACGGATTGGTTTTTTAGGTCTTATGACAGATGGGTATGAACCGATTTTTCCTGGAATTACCGAAAGACAGGAAAAGTACATGAAAAAGGTTATCGAATCCCTTTCTGATGTTATTGAAGGTCACTTTATTGGTGCCGGACTTAATCGATCCAGAATAGAAGAAATAGTCCGTAAGTACAATGAAATGGATTTGGATGGCATCCTTATTACGCTCCTTACATACAGTCAGGGGTCATGGATTATTAGAGCACTGCAGGACAATCGCTTACCCATTGCAGTGGCAGTTATTCAGCAGGACAGAACAGTTGCCGATGACTGGGAAGAACTGGATTTAACGGTAAACCAGGGACTTCATGGCGCACAGGATAATTGTAATACAATAGTAAGGATGGGTATTCCCTGTGAATTATTTGCCGGTGACTGGGAAACACAGCGGTTTAAAACATTTATAGAAGATTTTGGCAAGGCTGCTGCAACAACACGTTTTTTAAAACGTATGCGTGTGGCTATTATGGGAAAAATGTCGGGAATGAACGATATTTTAGCTGATGAAATGTCTGTGTTTAAAAAACTGGGACCGGAGTATATCCACGATACGCTGGGAAATGTTTATCGAAATATGGAATTGGTTAAAAAAGAGGAAATTGATGAGCAGATTAAAATTGATAAACAAACTTTTGACGTTGATCCCAAACTCAGCTATGAAAGTCATGCTTATGCAGTCCGTTTTTATCTGGGTTTAAAAAAATATCTTATTGATGGCTGTTTCGATGCATTTACCATTCACTTTGATACGATTTCTTTTGACGGCCGTTTTAAGCAGCTTCCTTTGATGGCAGCCTCCCATTTAATGGCAGATGGTTATGGTTATGCTGCCGAAGGAGATTCACTTTGTGCTTCCATGGTTGCAGCAGCCCATTGCTTAGGTGACGGTAAGGCAAACTTTACGGAAATGTATACCATGGATTTTGACAAAAAAGCAATTATTTTTTGTCATGCCGGCGAAGGAAACTGGGCAAGCTGCCGTGATGGTGTAAAACCCAAATTAATTGACCGTTTTTTGGGGGAAGGCGGACTGGAAAATCCACCCACTCCCATTTTTATTCCAAAAACAGGGAAAGCCACTTTAAGTTCTCTAACGCCCATTAACGGAGATATTTTCCGTTTAATTATTGCCAGGGGTGATATGCTTCCCAAGGATGACCTTACACGTTGTGAAATGCCTTACTTTTTCTGGAGCCCCGACTGCGGTGTAGAAAATTGTGTTGAAGGATGGATAAAAAACGGCGGTACGCATCATGAAGTTATCAATCTGGGAGATATAACAGAACGATGGCGAATGCTGGCCAATTACCTTGGTGTGGAATTTGTACAGTTATGAAATCCATAATGGGAAAAAACAGAGAACAGCTGCTTCGTTATTCTGCCAACACAGATCAGCTTTTTGGCGTACGCCGAATGGTTTGCGATGACGGAAAAGCAAGAGGAACTGCTGTTTATGAAGTACGAACAGGCAGCGGACTTTGTTATGATGTTCTTGCTGATAATGGTCTTGATATTGGCGCTCTTAGTTATAAAGGTATTAATATTTCCTATTTAGGAAAGCCAGGGGCAGTTTCTCCTTTTTCATTTGTACCTTTGGAAAATGAATTTAACAACATTTTTTCCGGAGGTTTGCTCTACACCTGCGGGCTTCTAAACACCGGAGAGGCAAATTATGACCAGAACCAGTTCATGCCCGAACATGGCAGGTATCACTCTTTCCCTGCTACCGAAATCTGTGCAGGTTTTATCGAAAAAGATGATGCTATAGTGCTGTCCGGAAAAGTAACACAAGGGCAGCTTTTTGGGCATAATTTGGAGTTTCGAAGAAAAATAAGTTCGGCTGTAGGGCAGAATAGTATTGTCATTGAAGATGTCCTTTATAATAATTCTCCGGAAACAGCAGAATATATGCTCCTTTACCACTGCAATTTTGGATATCCCTTTTTGGATGAATCCCTTAAGCTGGAATTTCCTGAATGTTCAAAGATCACTGCCGGTAATGAACATTCTACAGGAAAAGAAATTGATCTTCGCAGCGAATTCTCCGGTCCTGTAGACGGGTATGAAGAACGGGTATTTTTCCACGATATAGAAGGGAAAGAAAACAGTGCAAAGATTCTTGCTGTTAATCCGGCTATAAAGACGGGAGTTTCTTTAGAATGGACAACTGATACACTGCCTCATCTTATCGAATGGAAGAGCATGCGCAGTACCGACTATGTTTTAGGCCTGGAACCTTCTACCAACCATGTTATTGGAAGGAAAAGAGCCAGAGAAGCAGGATCGCTTAAAAGTATTCCTCCCTTTGGAAAGAAAAATATGTGTGTAAAACTGGAATTTTTTGATCTATGATGTCCCCGCGCGAGGAACCTTCCTAAATTACCTTTGCACCCGGCCTGATCCATCCCCGCTGCAAAGCTTTTTTACCTCATCGACGCTTACCTGGTTAAAGTCTCCTTCGACAGAATGTTTAAGGCAGCTTGCAGCGACTGCAAATTCCAGGCTTTCCTGTATGCTCATGTTGTTTAACAGTCCATAAATAATACCTGCGGCAAAGCTGTCGCCGCCTCCTACACGATCTACAATATGGACGGCATATTTTTTTGAAAAATAAACTTTACCGTCCGAATAAAACATTGCTGCCCAGTTATTGTCGTTGGCGGAAATTGATTCCCTTAAGGTAATGGCGACATGTTTAAAACCAAAACGTTCTGTTAAGGTTTTGGCAACTTTTTCGTATCCGGCATGGCTAATTGTACCGGAGCTTATATCTGTATCATCTGCATGAATTCCAAAGACGTCGGAAGCATCTTCTTCGTTGGCAATGCATAAATCCACATATTGCATTAAGCCGCTCATTATTTTCCCTGCTTTTTCTTTTGACCAAAGATTTTTCCGGTAATTAAGATCGCAGGATACGGTAATTCCTGCTGCTTTTGCAGCTTTACATGCATCTTCCGTTATGGCTGCTGTATTGTCGGAAAGGGCCGGGGTAATGCCGGTAAAATGAAAGCAGGAAGCTCCTTCTAAAATCTTTGTCCAATTAAAGTCAGATTGCTGTGCTTCGGCTATTGCTGAAAAAGCGCGGTCATAGATCACCTTGGAAGGACGCTGGGCAGCTCCTTTTTCCAGAAAATAAATTCCTATACGCTTTCCACCTCGGACTATACTGGATGTATCCACACCCAATTCCCTTAGTTTATTAACAGCGGCCTGTCCTATATCGTTTTCTGGGAGCTTGGTTACGTACACTGCATCCATGCCAAAGTTTGCAAGGGAGACAGCTACATTTGCTTCGCCTCCGCCGTATGTCGCACCAAAGCAATTTACCTGGACAATGCGGTAATAGCCCTCCGGTGCCAGACGCAGCATTATTTCGCCAAAGCAAATAATTTTTCCCATAGTTTCCTCGCTTATATTTTTCTGCTAATATTTTTTTTATTTGCGATTTTTTATTGCCTGCTCCGCTATTTCACTTGCTTCTTTTGACAGGACAGTTATTTTTGCAAAGTCTCCGGCATTAATTAACTCGGCCCCTGCCATCCAGGAACCGCCGCAGGCTAAAACCTTTTTAAAGCTCAGATATTTTGCCAGGTTTTGGACATTGATGCCGCCAGTGGGTATAAAACTAAGCATGGAATACGGCGCCGATACTGCCTTGATATAATCCAGGCCTCCTGCCTGCTCGGCAGGGAAAAATTTTACTGTTGTTATACCGGCTTCGATTGCCTGTTCCATGTCGGATGGAGTAGAGCAGCCCGGTATTATTGTAATATTTTTTTTAATGGCATAATCAACCACTCGGGGATTGTACCCGGGGCTTACTAAAAATTTTGCTCCTGCATTAATTGCCCTGTCCACTTGATCGGTAGTTAGTACTGTGCCGGCACCAAGCAGCATTTCCGGAACTTCCTCTTGTACCTGTCTGATCGCTTCTTCACCGGCGCTGGTACGAAAGGTTATTTCCATGCAGGGAATATTTCCTGCCAATAGGGCACTGGCCAAAGGAACAGCATTTTTTGGATCTTCAATTTTTATTACTGGAATAATACCTGTTTTGGCAATTTGTTCCATTATACTTCTCGTATTACTTTTTGCATTATGCTTTCAGTCTGGGTTTGTACAAGGAGCGCCGCATTCTCCCCGGACAGATATTAATTAATTATCACCACTAGGTCTGGTTATTCTGACAGGCGGACCTCTATGATATTCAAGTACAATTTGCGGTCCTGGTGTTCTTACCCATGAAGCAATTGGTGCTCTAGTAACCGGAAATCTTCTTCCGG
>Ga0099364_10008294_pt1 | contig 14639 bp, 12 predicted proteins | sample TergutTh196P3_FD_73070 | JGI IMG/M metagenome (GOLD analysis project Ga0099364, IMG submission 73070) | Microcerotermes parvus P3 segment gut microbial communities from Pointe-Noire, Republic of the Congo - Th196 P3 | ecosystem: Host-associated > Arthropoda: Insects > Digestive system > Gut ... | reverse complement strand
CCGACCTCGATCGCCGAAACGAGAATGAGGTCCACGCAGCCGGACACTTTGCTCTCTATGTGCTTGTGGCGCGCGGCTTCCGTCGAGATTGCCACGTCGAACGCTATCGGCCCCTCAACGACGCACTCTCCGAACTCCCCCCTGGCGGCGGCCTTCGCTATCATGTCCGCGTGTACGGTGGCTATCGCCTTTTCGTTCACCTGTTCGTTGGCCGTCACAACTGCCACATTAGGACGTTCATATCCCATTTTCCGCATCGCGCCAAGAGCGTTGTTTAAAATCTCCTTCTTATCGGCCAAGCCGGGAGCTATGTTAAAACCTCCGTCGGTGAGAAAGAGCATCCTCCCGCGTCCCGGTATCTCGAAGGCGGAAAAGTGACTCAGCAAATTGCCTGAACGCAGGCCCTCATTCTTGTTCAAAACGGCCCTCAGATAATCACTCGTATTTACGAGGCCCTTCATCAGCACGTCCGCCTCGCCGTCGTGGACGCTTTTCACCGCCGCCCTTGTCGCGGCGATTTCGTCAGGCTCGTCTATTATTTTGCACTCCAATGTGAAGCCAATCTCCTTCTTGAGCCTGTCTATCTCCCGCGCGTCGCCGAATAGTACGGGCTGAATGCGGGCAACGGCGGACGCCTTGTATACGGCCTCCAGAATGTCCTTATCCTGCGCCGCGGCTATACTCATCGTACTGCCTCGCAGGCGGGATATTTTTTCGATAATGGAGGAATAGTCTGTGATCATATTTACCTCGCTTTTTGCTGTAGCATATGATATACGAACTGCCTCGCGGTTCTGCCGTTAAACGCCCGTCCAAGTTCCCAGCGCATTGCAAGCGCATCTGTCTCCGAATCGGCGGTAAGTCCCATTTCCTCCGCAATCGCCCGTACTATAGACAGGTAATCATCCTTACTCACGGACGGATACCATATCACAAGGCCAAAGCGATCCGCGAGCGACTGTTTCTCCTGCATGGTGTCGCGGCCGTGAACGTCGCCGGAGTTTGCCGCCCTGTCCTCCCAAACCTCTCTGATGATTTTTCTTCTGTTGGAAGTGGCGTATATCACCGTGTTGTCGGGTTTACGCTCTAACCCGCCCTCTATGAGAGCCTTGAGATGTTTGTATCCTACTTCATATTCTTCGAAGGAGAGATCGTCCATGAACAGGATAAATCTGTAGTTGCGCTCCCTTATCAATCGCAGGATTTCGGGAATATCGCCAAATTGATCGCCTCTCAGCTCTATCACGCGCAGGCCGCGCCCGACAAAATCGGGCTCGTTCAGCAGGGCTCTCACCGACGTTGATTTGCCCGCGCCGCTGTCGCCGAAAAGCAGAACGTTGTTGGAAGGATTGCCGAACAGAAATGACTCCGTGTTCGCCAGAAGTTCCGCCTTCTGAGATTCGTATCCTATCAACGAGCTTAGGGTATGCGGATCCCTGTCATCAACCGGAATGAGCGACTTCGAAACCGAGTTCCATGTAAAAGCGGCTTCGAGCGCGAATTTCCCAATGCCCCTCTTCTCGCAGAAGACGCCAAGAGCGGCGGCCATTTCATTCGGGGAACTTGCCGCCGCAAATCGCGACGCAAGCAGTAAAATGTCGTTGTAAGAGTGCTTTTGCCGCAGGTGGGCCGCCCCGTTTCGCGGCGAAAAATCCCTCATTGTTCTAAGCGGCTCGAATCTTTCATCCACATCGACCATTTCTTTTACGGCTTTGACGCGCCTGTGCATTTTCCAAAGATCCTGCGCAAGCATCCTAAAGATATCGTTTTGAGCCAGCCTCCGTTCGTAAACGCGGCACACCGGATTTTCGTCAAGGATGACGGCGACGGCGAAAAACAGTTCCCACAGATCGCCCTTCACCCCGAAGCGCTCCGCCTCTGAAACCATATCCGCCGCGGCGTCAAATATCAGGTCGCGCGTGTCGTCAGACGAAACGTCTTCCGAAAAGAGAACTCTGCTAAGACGCGTTGAAACGCCGGGTTCACAGAGGTTCTTTAACAGCAAAGTCATGGTTTTTTAATTTGTGAGAGTTTCCGCTTTTTCAAAACGCAGCTCATATTCGCCGGACTCACCGGTGTCCTTAATGTCAGGCTCCGCTTTTTTGCCCTTTCCCAACGATACGTGGTCGCCGGGTGAAAGGACTCCCTCCAGCAGCATATCAGCCAGCTTGTCCTCAACCATTCTCTGTATGGTTCTCCGCAGCGGGCGCGCTCCGTACTTCGGATCAAAACCGCTGTCAAGAAGGAGCTGGCAAGCCTCGTCGTCTATGGAAAGCTCGACATCCTGATCCGCGGCGCGCTTTACCACGTCGTTCAGCATTACTCTGGTTATGGACATCAGTTCCACTTTATCCAGGGATCTAAAAACGACAATGTCGTCAATCCTATTGAGAAATTCGGGCCTGAACGTTTTTTTCACCGAGTCCATAATGCCGGATTTCATCCTCTCCCAATCCGAGTTCCTGCCGGAGTCGTTACTGCCCGTCCCAAAGCCCAGGGATTGACCCTTTATGATGTTCTCCGCGCCTATGTTGCTCGTCATTATAATGACGCTGTTCTTGAAGTCGACCTTATGACCGTGGGCGTCAGTGATCTGCCCGTCCTCCAATATCTGCAACAGGAGATTGAACAAATCCGGGTGAGCTTTTTCTATCTCGTCGAAAAGAATCACGGAGAACGGTTTTCTGCGTACCATATCCGTCATTTTGCCGCCATTTTCATACCCGACATATCCGGGCGGCGCGCCTATCAGCTTGGAGACCTCGTGCCGCTCCATATACTCGCTCATGTCGAAGCGGAGAAGCGCGCTCTCGTTGCCGAACAAAAACTCGGCGAGCGATCTCGCGAGTTCCGTCTTGCCAACTCCGGTCGGACCTAGGAAAAGGAAGCTGCCCACCGGTCGTTTCGCGTCCTTCATGCCGCTGCGCGCCCTTCGTATCGCGCGGGAAACCACGCCGATCGCCTCGTCCTGTCCTATCAGGCGGCGGTGTATCTCCTCCTCCATCCTGCGGAGCCTGCCCGCCTCCTCCTCAGTCATGCGGACGACGGGGATACCGGTCCACTCCGCGACGACGTTCGCGATATCGTTCATGGTGACGGATGGAGTGATGGAGTTACACTCATTCCGCCACGCCTTGCGGGAACTCTCGATATCCTCCGCAAGCCGGCGTTCGTCGTCCCTCAGGCTGGCCGCCTTTTCAAACTCCTGGGCGATAACCATGTCCTCCTTCTCCTTGCGCAGCGAGGCAAGGGCGAGCTCCATCTGCTTGAGCTCATCCGGCATCTCCATGGTGTTCAGGCGGACTCTCGCGGCCGCTTCATCAATCAGATCAATTGCTTTGTCAGGCATGAAGCGCCCTGAAATATAGTGATTCGACAGCTTGGCGGCGGAGAACAGCGCGTCGTCTGTGTACCTGACCTTGTGATGCGCCTCGTAGTTATCGCGCAGTCCGCGGAGTATAAGCACCGTGTTCTCCTCGGTCGGCTCGTCAACCATCACGGGCTGGAAACGGCGCTCAAGCGCGCTGTCACGCTCGATATATTTGCGAAACTCATCAAGCGTCGTGGCGCCTATGACCTGAATGTCCCCGCGGGCTAGGCTCGGTTTCAGTATGTTGGCTGCGTCCACCGCGCCCTCCGCTCCGCCGGCCCCTATTATCGTATGTATTTCGTCTATAAATAGAACCACGTTCTTGGACTCTCTCAACTCTTTCAGTATCCTGCGCATCCTTTCCTCAAATTCGCCGCGATATTTTGTTCCGGCAATGAGGTTCGTAACGTTGAGCTGAACGACCCGCTTATCCTTTAGCATGTCCGGGATAGCCCCGCTCGCTATCTCGCGCGCCAATCCCTCGACGACGGCGGTCTTGCCCACGCCGGGATTGCCTATCAGTACCGGATTGTTTTTTGTCCGGCGCGTCAATATCTGGCATATCCGGGCTATCTCCCTCTCCCGGCCTATTACGGGGTCAAGCTCTCCTTTCAGGGCCATATCCGACAGGTCGGTACAAAGCTGGTTCAATGTGGGGGTCTTGGAAGTGTCGCTCTTTCTTGAGTTTCCGGTGAAAGACGACGTGCTGACGGAGGCGAACTGTATGTCGCCGGCGTCCTGGGATACGTTCTGTATCTCCTTGCGGAGTCTTGTAATATTAAAACCGAGGTGCCCCAATATCTGGCTGGCCAGTCCTTCTCCCTCTGTGAGCAGGCCCAGGAGTATGTGTTCCGCCCCCACGTAGTTTACGCCCATGCTTCTTGCCTCTCTCATTGAAATATCAAGCACACGCTTCGCCCGCTGAGAGAGAGGAAGGTCTATTATCTTATCCTTGGGCGGGGATTTTTCGAGCAGGGCTTCCAGCTGTGCCTTGATGTCGTCCGGGGAAACTCCGTGGGATTCAAACAGGGAGGCGCATACCATATCGACGTCATCCAGAATCCCCAGGAGCAGATGTTCCGTCCCTATCACGTCATGACCCAGGCGCAATGCCTCCTTGTGCGCCTGCTGCACAACCTTCTTTCCTTTTTCATTGAAAAATTGCCACATTATTTTTCTCCCTTAGTCAGCATAGTAATCGACTGCTTCAATCAGCAACAGAACTCAGGCCTTCTATAAACTGCCTGAACATCGCCGCTCGCGCGAAAGGCTCCTCGGATTGCTCTATTATCCCGCTGCTGCCGCGACTCATGTGATATCTCTGGCATCCTATGATCATGCGCCGCCATTCCCTGTCGTCGATTTGGGGTAAAATACCAATATCGGCCCCCAGCTTTATGAAGGAAAAAGCATCCACCGCCTCGGCGTACGACAGCTTTTTTGCGTGCCGGAGCAGCCCCCAGGCCCGCCAGAATCTGTCATGCAGTTCGCCGCCGACCGATAATTTCAATTTGTGACGTGAAAAGAGTTCGCGTGACACGAGCGTGGCAGCCGCCTGTGAGATACTTCGCACTATCTCCTCCGGCGTGACCGAGAGCGTTATACTGTTCGACAGCGCGAAAAAACTGCCGCACGATTCATTGCTGAAAGGCAGGAGTTTTTCAAGCTCAAGGCCGTTCCAGTCCCTCCGCAGGGAGCCGGAAACCCTCGAAATGTCGTCGGTGGCCCCAAGCGCGGGAAGGTGCAATACCACGGTAGCTGTGGTTCCCGTCCCGACGTATGCCGGACTGGCGGTCAGATATCCAAGCACGACGTCCTTTGCAAGCTTTATATTCAGCGAACGTTCCATTGCGGAAACTGTTTTAAGCGCCGAAATAAGATCCAAACCGGGATATGTGGAAACAATCGAGATGTGATCCTCCTCGTTGATCATGCAGGTTGTCGTACCGGCATAATCTCGCAGCAGAAATCTCCCCGCTCCCCCCTGCATCAGCTTAGGCGTTATCATGTTCATTTCCAGCAAAAGTCGCCTCGATACATCATCAAGACTGTCAATCAGACGAAAATCGCAATCGCTCCATACGGGACTCCTTCCCAGGCTCCCAAGCGCCTCGGCGGCCGAGTCGTAGAGCTGCGACTTGGCGCATCTCGCGGGAAAGGGAAATCCTTCTATATTACGCCTCACTCGGACACTCGATGATTGAACTATAGGGTCCGGTTGGTAGTGGGCATGTATTTGGCCGACCCATGCGGGCTCGCCGCTTGTAAATGTATCCTCAATCATTTCTTATCTTGGATTCCCCCACCAGCGGAGCCAGCATGTCTCTGAGTTCGGCGGCCCGCTCGTAGTCCTCTCTCGCGACAGCCTCGTACATCTCAAGCCGCAGCCTGGTTATGTCCTCCGCGCTGCCCGCGTCTTCCTCAAAATCTTCTTTGCCGGCAACAAGGCCGATGTCTTTGAAAATATCGGACGCTATCCAGTGGCTTTCGGAGCCCTGAGTCTTTTGAAGATAAGCGCCGAGCGGGGCTCTAAATTCCTCGTAGCACTTGGGACAGCCCAGAAGCCCCTCTTCCCGGAACGTGGAAAACTTTGTGTCGCACGCGGAGCAGCAAAGAGAATCGGAGAGAGTCTCCTTCTTTCTCGGCAAAGGCTTGCGCAGCCTCCGCTTTTTCTGTGAGCCGTCCGCCAGAGAAAACGATATCGTTATGCTCGGCATCACCGGCGGCGTGAAACCCAATTCTTCCGCACAGGACCTGCAAAGATTGAGATTCTTTATCTCTTGATTCATAACCTGTTTTATCAAAACTTCCACTTCATTTTTTCCACAATTATCGCAGATCATCTTCATAACTCCTTTTAGAACATAGCCAGGCTCACCAGAATCTTTTTAAGAAGTTCCGCCCGCATCGCATCTCTCTTATAGGGGGGGAGGTCGAACAGCGTGCGCCCGTTATCATCCTGATTTCTCAGCGCTACTTCAACAAGCAGGCGTTCGCGGGGCTTGATGACGTCCCTCTCTTGCAGTCTGACCAAAAGCCTGCGAGAGTCTTGCTCCGATATTACGCTGCCGACCAGGTCCTCCAGATGTTCCGCGTATTCATCGCAGTCGGTAAAACGCAGCTGCATAATGCGTATAAAACCATGCCCTCCGCGCTGACTTTGGATAAGAAACCCCTGCTCCGGGGAAAACCTGCTTCTTAATACATAATTTATCTGGCTGGGAACACATCCGAACTTTCGAGCCAAGTCCTTACGGCTCAAAACGATTTCGCTTTCTTCGTTATCGTCGAACAGCGTCACTATGTAGTCGCCAATCATTTTGGTCAGGCTGTGCATGATTTCAACTCCCAGGTCACGCATCAAAAAAGAGCAACAGTAATTATATACCTTCAATAAACGCATTGTATTACGTACATCTACGCACCATTTCTGTCCTGATTATAAGGCTAGGTCAAAATAAGTCAAGAGAATTTCCCCGTGTTTTCCTCCCTCCCCAGGAAAAAAGGCTTCACTTTGCTCTCATTACCTTCAATGATTCTTTTAATATTATCCCTGTGCCGCCACATTGAGAAAATGCACAGGCATATTCCGCATATAGTATAAGCCTCGGGAAACGCAAAAAATAACATGAAGAACGCCGAAGCTCCAAGGGCTGTCATCGAAGCGAGCGATACCATGCGCGAAACCTCGCGGACGGCGAACCATATGACGCCGCCCAAAATGGCCGGTATAGGGTTCCAAAAGTTGAAGAACGCTATCACGCCGAAGGACGTCGCTACTCCCTTGCCTCCCCTGAAACCTATCCACACCGGGTAATTATGCCCAATCACTCCAGCCAGACCGACTAAAGACAGCAAAAGAGGCTCGCTGTGCCCGAAGGACATCGTTATCAGAATCGCGGCGCCGCCCTTGAACATATCGACAATGGCCGTAAAGACTGCCCATCCCTTGCCCATTACACGAGATACATTTGTCGCGCCGATGTTGCCCGAGCCCAAGCTCCTGACGTCAACGCCGCGCGCCGCTTTCACAAGTATAAATCCCGTTGGGCATGAACCCAACAGGTATCCCATAATTATCCAAGGGAGAAAAGATACGATTTCGGCCACGCTCATGCCACACCCCCGATAAGTCAATTATATGGCATAGGGGTGAGTTTGTAATCCGGCATTCCATTAAAAAAGCCAGGGAGAATTACTCCCCCGGGCTTTTAGTCTGACGAAATCAGTAACGCAACACAGGTTAATAGATGGGGTCAGCTTCGAGCGGCGTCTTCGTCTCCCACATATTGACGCCCTTGCGGTAGATGAGTACCGCGTATACCACGGCGAACACGACGCCCAGCCAATAGGCAATATTTAACGGGATATTGAACCCAATCGGCGCGTTGCATATGAAAGTGAACGTGATGAACGCGTACCACGTGCCGGGAATCAACGACATCAACGCCGCGCCCTTCATGCCCCTCCCCAGCAGGTAAATCGAAATAATCGCAAACGCGAATATCGCTATGGTCTGGTTGCTCCAGGCAAAATACCGCCAGAGCGTGTTAAATCCGTTCGTGTCGAACTTCGCCCACACCAATACGCAGATGACTATCAAAAATATCGGTATGCTTATTTTCAGCCTGTTCGCGGTGGGTTTCTGGTCCAACTTTATGAAATCGGCTATCATCAGCCTGAGCGAACGCAACGCGGTGTCGCCTGACGTCAATGGCAGCACTATGACTCCGAGAATTGCTATCAAACCGCCGACGTTGCCGAGCATATCGCGCGCGACAATCCCTATCACTTGCACCGGAGCTCTGAGGAGCTGTTCCGCGCTTGTGAGACCTTTAGAGACCGTTCCTATTGCCGCGGCGGCCCATATCATCGCAATGAATCCCTCAAGGACCATCATGTTGTAAAACGTGAGGCGTCCCTGACGTTCGCTCGTCACGCTGCGCGAAATAATAGCGGTCTGCGTCGAGTGGAAGCCGGAGACTATCCCGCAAGCGACCGTGATGAAGAACATGGGGATCAGTTTCTGGCCCGCAGGGTGAATTGTACACAGGGTCTCCGATGTAAGATTGGGCAGCTGGTAACCCTTAAGGAAAAGTCCTAAGAAAATTCCCAATGCGGACAAGAGGAGAATCCCTCCGAAAAACGGGTAAATCCTTCCGATGAGTTTATCGATCGGGAACATTGTGGCACATATGTAGTAGACGAAAATCAAACCGTACACAATCCATGTCGTCGGATCGGCGGCGAGACCCGAGAAACCTAATACCTGCGTCGCGGCGATGTCTCCCGGCGTGTATATGAAAACCGCGCCGACGAGCAGCATGAGCAGGCATATGAAAACATTATAAATATTATAGACAGGCGTGTTGGTGTATTTCTTCACGAGGTCGGGCATTTGCATCCCGTTGTTCCGGAGCGCCAGCATTCCCGAAAAATAATCATGCAGGGAACCTCCGAGGATATTGCCTATCGGTATCAAAATGAAAGCTATCGGGCCGAACAAAATTCCCTGGATGGGACCGAGTATGGGGCCTGTACCGGCAATGTTGAGCAGGTTGATGAGGCTGTTCCTCCACGTTTTCATAGGGACGTAGTCTACCCCGTCGCTTTTGACTAAAGCCGGCGTCTTGCGATCGTCCGGTTTCATCACTCCTTCGCATATCTTTCCGTAGACAGCGCCGCCCACGAAAAGAATCACGAGCCCGATCAAAAAGGTTGTCATGAATCATACCCTCCTCAATAAGTTTTTTTAAAAAAATGTGAGAATGATGTTACTCCTTGCCTTGCGTATCGTCAAGATTGGCGATACGCCCGTACATAGCCGTAAGCGGAAATTGAGATGCGCCAGTTTGTTCTATCCTTTTTACCGTCCCCGTAATGAACCTGGATAGTAATGGCAGGGGTCAGCTTTTGAAAACCCGACGTATAAGTGGAATTTCTATTGTCATAGTTGAGAGATCTGAAAGTTATTCGGTTTGACGACCACTTCTCCTGCTGACCCGACGTTTTCCATTTTATTTCGAGAAAGTCCCTCGGTTCCTGATTTTCAACCGTCAGAGTAAAATCGTTCCCCGTTCCGAGTGAGCGCATTATGGCGCTTTGGAGCCACGCTACCGTGTCATTTACCTCACCGGCGACCACAAGGTCCGACCTCGTGTCGAACAGGCGCATCAAGGCCGGCCAACCTAAAAAAGTCATGCCAATTATAATTAACAGGATCGAGATCGAAACAATTAACTCCATCAGCGAGAACGCGCGCCTCTTATTCGGACACGGCATAACGCCCAGCCTCCTCAATCAGCCAGAGCTGGAATTGGTTGTTTTTTCTCCAAATTTTCCCCTCCGCGTTTATGAATGCGTGTTTAGTCCAGCCTTCCGCCAACATCCTGCTCCCGACCATCACCCTGTACTCGAATAAAATGCTGTGGGGCTTGATATGTTCGACCGGAGCCCTGCTGTATAGCGACACCAAGTCGTCGTAATTCGCCGGAAAGAGATACTTGCAGTAAGATTCGGTCACCGGCAGAAAGTAACCCTGATCCTCCCACTCGCGGTAAGTCTTTCCGAGGTCCCTGCAGTACTCCGTGCGGGCTATCTCAAACCACACGAGGTAGTTGGCGTTGTACACTATCCCCATCTTGTCGGTGTCACTGTACCGAACCCTGACTGTACCCGTTTTCACAAATGAATCGCCGTCTTTTGCCATGTCCTTTACCCCTAACCACTGTTGTTATTTTTTCAAGTAAAAGTATAATACACCTTTGGAGGGCTGGCCGAGTGGTCTAAGGCGGTTGACTTGAAATCAATTGTGGGCACCCCCCACCGCGGGTTCGAATCCTGCGCCCTCCGCCATTTCGTGATTGTTAGGAGGATGACGATGAAAAAATTTAAGGTTGCAGCGGTATCTTTTATGCTCGCGGCGCTGCTCGCGTTCGCGGTGTGCACAACGGGGGAAGCACAGCCTGACGCCGGGCTGCGGATAGTCATAGTAACGTCAGGTTCAAGCGTTGACGACGGCTCGTTCAATCAGGACAACTATGAAGGTATCCGCGACTTTATAGCGGACAATCCGGCCGCAAGCGTCACGGCGGTTACGTCCAGTCACATAGCTAATTCGATGAACGATGTGGAAGCCGTGGTCGCTGATTACGACGTAGTAGTGATGCCCGGCTTCCAGTTCTCGGCGGTGTCGTCCGTCGCGGTGGAAAACCCGGAAAAGTTCTTTATACTGGTTGATACGGCCCCAAACGCGATTGATGGCCGGGAGGAATTTGACAACATCTACTCCATGACCTTCAAAGAGCAGGAAAGCGGTTTCTTCGCTGGTATCGCGGCGGCGCTTGAAACGAAGACGGGAAAAGTCGGGTTTGTCGGAGGCATCGCGTTCCCGCCGGTCGTCAACTATCAGTTCGGCTTTGAGGCGGGCGTGATATACGCCAACAGAAACCTCGGCGCGAACGCGGAGGTCATTGCGCTTCCCGCGTACGCGGGGACCGACGTGCGGAGCATAAACGTCGGCGGCAACTATGTGCAGGACTTTGGCGACGAAGCGACGGGCAAGGTCGTGGGCGAGGCGCTCATCAACGCGGGCTGTGACATTCTTTTCGTAGCGGCGGGCGCGTCGGGCAACGGGGCGTTCACGGCGGCGAAGGAAAGCGCGGGCGTGTTTGTCATCGGCTGTGACGTTGACCAATTTAACGACGGCGTATACGCCGGCGGCAATATTGTGCTGACCTCCGCTCTTAAAAACATGCGAATCAACGTTGCGCGCGCACTTAACGCCATCAATGGCGGCACGTTCGCGGGAGGCAACTATACGCTCGGCGCGGACACGGATTCGACAGGCTACATTTCAGCCGCCGGTCGGCATCAGCTTTCCGATAATACTCTTGCCTTGCTCACGGAGGCATATGCCAAAGTAAAATCCGGCGAGCTCATGCCTCCGGGCAACTTTTTTGAGGGCAACATAGAATAACAATCGTAAAAAATATGGGACGAATATGGGGCAGCGCAAGCTGCCCCGTATCGTAACGACGGTATGGAAAATATCATAGAAATTAAAAACATAACCAAGCGTTTCCCCGGCGTCCTCGCAAACGATAACATATCGCTTGAGGTGCGGCGGGGAGAGATTTTCGCGCTTTTAGGTGAAAACGGAGCGGGCAAAACCACTCTTATGAACCTGTTGTTCGGGCTGTACGAGCCTGACGAGGGTGAGATATACATACGCGGGGAGCGGGCGCGGATTTCTTCGCCGGCGCATGCGGCGTCACTGTCCATCGGTATGGTTCATCAGCATTTCAGGCTCGTCGAAGATTTTACAATCGCCGAAAATATCGTCCTCGGTTTGGAACCGAAGCGTCGGTTTTTCGGCGTTTTTCCATATGTCGACATACATTCGGCGAACGAAAAAATCAGGGATTTGTCAAAAAATTTCGGGCTCGAAGTGGAGCCGGAAACGCGGATCAACAACGCGGGCATCTCCATGCGCCAGCGTGTTGAAATACTAAAAATGCTGTACCGCGAAGCGGAAATTTTAATATTCGACGAGCCGACCGCGATGCTCGCTCCGCAGGAAATCGAATATCTGCTTGAGATTTTGAAAAATCTGCGGCATCAGGGCAAGACCATCATAATTATTACGCATAAACTCAACGAAGTAAAACAGATAGCCGATCGCTGCGGCATCCTGAACCGCGGGATACTTGCCGGCGTGTACGACGTCGCGGTAACGTCGGTGGACAAGATGGCGGCCCATATGGTCGGGCGCGCGCTGGAGGACGAGCAGCCGCCACTGGAACATGATTTCGGCGCGGAGGTATTGAAAGTCCGGGATTTGAACGTCACGCCGCGCGGCGCGCCGCGTGTGAACGGCGTGACGTTTTCCATTCGCGCGGGAGAAATTTTTGCCTTAGCGGGCGTGGACGGCAACGGGCAGACGCAACTGGCGGATGCCGTCGCGGGGCTTCTGGAAGCGTCCGGCGGCGAAATAACGCTGTCGGGACGCGATATAACGCGCGCGGGCGTGCGCGAACGCGTGGAAGCGGGGTTGTCTTACGTGCCTGAGGACAGGCACGGCGTCGGCCTGTTGCTGGACTTCCCGTTGCTGCGAAATCTCGCGCTCAGGCGGTATTATATGCCGCCGTTTTCTTCGCGCGGCGTCTTTGGCACGCTGCGCGAGCGTGAATTTGAAGGTTTCGCGGATGAGCTCATCGACAGATTCGATATACGCAGCGGGCGCGGCGGCAGGACGGTCACGCGCTCTATGTCGGGAGGAAACCAGCAGAAGGCGATTGTCGCGCGGGAAATTGAACTCGGTTCGGATTTGATGATTTTTGTGCAGCCGACGCGCGGGCTCGACATAGGCGCGACGCGCGCGATTCACGAGCACATACTGCGCCAGCGCGAGGCCGGACGCGCGATATTTTTGATATCGATGGAACTGGAGGAGATAAAGGCGCTCGCGGATACGATCGGCGTTATGTATGACGGGCGGATAAACCGTATCGCGCCCGCGCGTGAACTTACGACAGATGAAATAGGCGAATACATGATGGGAGTCAAAACTTAGCGATGGACGCCAAAAAATGGCAGGCGTACGCTATTCCGCTGCTTGCCATACTCTGTTCGCTGGCGGCCTCGTCCCTTATGCTGCTCGCAATGGGCAGTAACCCCATTACCGCGTTCCGCTCGATTCTCGCCGGCGCGGGCGTATTGCCGAAACCAAATTACGCCGCGGGGCGAGGTATGTTCACCGACTTAATGATTACGACGTCCGCGCTGACCCCGATGATATTCGCGTCTTTAGCGGTCGCCGTCGCGTTCAAGGCCGGGCTTTTCAACATCGGCGTTTCGGGGCAAATGCTGTTCGCGGGATATTTCGCGACCGTGCTTGTGGGATATTCCCCGCTGCCCGCGTATATCGCGCGTCCGCTCGTTATACTTATCGGCGCTATGTGCGGCGCGGCAGTCGGCGCGCTCATCGGATGGCTGAAATATAAATTCAATATCAATGAAGTCGTGTCGAGCATTATGCTCAACTACATCATTCAATCCGCCGTCGCTTTTTTTATATTGACGCGTTACGTCGACCCGCTTACGCGAAACTCCAGGGAGATTACGCAAGCCTCCCGGCTTGTGCTGCGGAACATCGTAATCGGGGAATATCGGACGGAGCTGCCGGTTTTTATCATTCTCGCCGTCGCAACAGCCATCGCGCTGCGGTTTTTCTTAAACCGAACACGCATGGGATTTGACTTGCAAGCAGTGGGTTCCAATCCCCGCGCGGCGCGTTATATCGGCATTTCACCGGGGCTTAACATACTGCTTGCCATGACGATTTCAGGCGGGCTTGCCGGGCTTGCAGGCGTGACGCATTACCTGGGGTTTCATGGCTCTATCACGCCGCGGGAACTGGCGAATACAGGTTTTGACGCAATCGCGGTAGCCCTGCTTGGCAACGCCAACCCCATCGGAGCGCTGTTCGCGTCCGTTCTTATAACCGTGATATCGCGCGGCTCGACGTATATGAGCAGCATATTGAACATACAACATGAAATTTCGCAGGTCATAACGGGATTGATTTTATTGTTTTCAGCGTGCGGCGCGTTCTTAAAGCAATTTTTTAACAGGGAGGCGTAGTATATGGACACCGTCATAATCGACGGCCTCTCCTACGCGATACCGTTATTGTGTATCGCCATAGGCGGCATATACAGCGAACGCTCAGGAGTGATAAACCTCGCTCTTGAAGGGCTGCTTGGAATGGGCGCGTTTATCGGCGCGCTGTTTGTCGCATTTTTCGGAGGGCTCTTCGCGGCTCATTCAACCGCGCCGATGTATTTCGCGTTATTTTTCTCTATGGTCGGCGGCGCGGCGTTCGCCATGCTGCACGGGTTGCTGTGCGTAAAATTCAAAGCCAATCAGGTAATATCCGGCGTCGTTATCAACATACTCGCCGTCGCGCTCACGGGATTTTTAACGCGGCAAATCAATTCGCAGGTGTTCATGCGTCCGTCGGACAAGATACAGCTTGGCGTTTCCCCGCGGTTCGATATCCCGCTGCTATCGGAAATCCCCATGATTGGCGCGGCTTTCCGCCGTGTGTACCCTTTTCAAATTATTATTGTGGTCATCGCGATTTTTGCGTGGTATCTCCTGTATAAAACGCGGTTCGGTATGCGGCTTCGCGCCTGCGGCGACAATCCGCACGCGGTGGACGGCGCGGGAATCTCCGTCGCGCGGACGCGTTTTATTGCCGTTATGA
>Ga0099364_10008293_pt1 | contig 14641 bp, 16 predicted proteins | sample TergutTh196P3_FD_73070 | JGI IMG/M metagenome (GOLD analysis project Ga0099364, IMG submission 73070) | Microcerotermes parvus P3 segment gut microbial communities from Pointe-Noire, Republic of the Congo - Th196 P3 | ecosystem: Host-associated > Arthropoda: Insects > Digestive system > Gut ... | reverse complement strand
GGACGCGGACGAAGATTTTTCGATTTTCAGGTATGCTACAAAATCATTGATGCTTTGAGACCACATGGCACGTAAAACTGTAAGATTCGCGACAAATTTTGATATTGCGATGGTCAGGAATTTCCTGACAAAACGTGTCGCAAAAGTACAGATATTTTACATGTGTACAAAAAAATCCACCTTGATGACCATTGATGAATGAACTTGATGTGCTGCTGGTCTAATTGGGATAGATTCTGATAATTGGTAAATTTGCTGTCGAACACCAGATATTTCAGCGGTTGATTCCCATTTGGCGTAGAACGGTAAAAATCAAGATATTCCAGAACAACAGATAATTCGTTTTGGTGCATGACCTGGCAGTTTCCATAATCAATGATGCCGCTATCGGGGTCTTATGCCAAAATGGCTAACATGCTTGATAGCGCCTTCCCCTAGCGAATGTATTATTTTTATGGCGAATGTGTCATTTGTACATGGACGCTTAGATAATTAACAACACCCATTTTCCCTCCAATCCCCATTTTCCTTGATCAAATGTATCAATTCCTCAACTGCCTGCTCTTCGGGAATATTTTGTTTTACTATTTCGCGCTGTTTGTACAGGGTGATTTTTCCGGGACCGGCGCCCACATAACCGTAATCGGCATCCGCCATTTCGCCGGGTCCGTTGACAATACAGCCCATGATACCTATTTTCAGTCCTTTTAGATGCGACGTATGTTCGCGTATTTTGGCTGCGGTCGTTTGCAGATCGAATTGGGTGCGTCCGCACGAGGGGCAGGAAATGTATTCCGGTTTGCTCATTCGCAGACGGCACGCTTGCAGGATATTGAGCGCTACCGGTATTTCTGCTTCCGGCGGCTCGGTTAGCGACACGCGTATCGTATCGCCGATGCCGTCCATTAAGAGCGAACCGATACCCACAGCCGATTTGATACGCCCGTCTTCGCCCGCTCCGGCTTCGGTAACGCCCAGATGCAGCGGATAGAACATGTTTTCCTGCGCCATGCGTTCCACCAACAGACGGGTCGATTCAATGACCACGCGCACGTTGCTGGCTTTCATCGACAGCGCTACCTGATTGAAATCCTCGAACTCGAAGATGCGCAGGAACTCCATAGCCGATTCTACCATGCCTTGCGGCGTGTCGCCGAAACGGTTGACGATACGGTCGCTCAACGAACCGTGATTGCTTCCGATGCGGATGGCGGTACCGTATTGCTTGCATATCCTTATCAAAGGCAATAACCGTTCGTGGATTCGTTCTAATTCGGCAGTATATTCGGCGTCGGTATATGATTTGGGTACGGTAGATTTCCTGTCGACATAGTTGCCCGGATTGATGCGTACTTTTTCCACTATGCGGGCGGCTGTTTCGGCGGATTTCGGATTGAAATGAATATCGGCAATTAACGAGTTGCGGTATCCGCGCCGATGCAATTCCTTTTTGATCGCCGCCAAATGATTGGCTTCACGAATACCTTGCGCAGCGATGCGGACATACTCGCCGCCTGCCTCAATAATACGGATGCTTTGCGCTACGGTAGCCTCGGTATCCATGGTACAGGTGTTGGTCATCGACTGTACCCTGACGGGATAATCGCTACCCAGCGGCAGATCGCCTATGTGTACGGTATGGGTTTTACGGCGCATGAATGATGATAGCTTCAAATGACTGATCGGTTGAATTATTTTAAGGAAAATCAACGCAAAGGTAGTATTTTTGAAATAATTTGTTCATTTTTTATAACTAAATTTCGCATCTATACGTATAACTGAAAAAAAGAAGCGAAAATGGGCATAAAGAATACATTGAAATTTTTCAGCAGACCTACTGTTAAATTGGTAGCGTTTCTGGTTATTTTTTTGTATCCTTTTTACTGTCCGCTCATTACAAAGGTAACGGGTTTTAAGATAGGTGAATTATACACTTTTGGATTGCCCATGAATGAGTTCATGTTTGTTTGGATCGCTTTAGGCGGCATTATTGGCGTGGTATCCATTGTCAAAGAAACGCAAAAGCGCATCCTGTTACAGGAACAGCAACAGGAATCTCAACGCGTCCAATTTGAAAAGCAGAACGAAAAGCAAGACAAGCAATTGTTGGACAATCGTTTCTCTTCGTGCGTCGAACTATTGGGAAACCCCAAAGAATCAGCGCGTATTGGCTGCGCTTACAATCTCTATTTTCTTGCTGACGAATGTCCTGATGATTTTTTGAATCCCATTTGTGAAATCCTTTGCGCGCACGTCCGCACCATCACGAACGAGAAGCCATATTTGGAAAAATACGGGGAAAAACCTTCCAACGAAGTGCAAACCATTTTAAATTTACTGTTTCAAAAAGACAAACAGAACAATTTGATTTTTGACGAATGTTTCAAAAATTTTGAGGGAGCGTTTTTAGGCGGCGCTGTTTTAAACGGCGCAACGTTAAGCAACGTCAATTTCAGAAACGCCAAATTCAGCATTGTGGATTTCGAATCTGCCTCGTTAAAGAAAGTCGATTTTGTCAATGCTTTTTTAAAAAACGTCAATTTCAACAATTCCGAATTGTTCAACGTCAATTTCATGTTTTCTTCATGCAGTTATGTCGGCTTCTACAATGCCATATTAAGCAAAGTCGATTTCAGGCACGTCAAATTCAGCGACGTCGATTTTTGGAATGCCCAACTGAAAGAAAAAGTGAATTATACGGAAACAGTACTCGAAAAACTCAGCCGCGAAGAATTAATACGTCCCGGACATTCATTTGAAGTGACAAAGTCACAAAGATAATGTCGCGTGAAAGGGCTAAGGCACGAATGGTCATTTTTAGAGCGACAAATTATTTTTGTATCAAAATTCTTTGTATTTTTGCCGCAATAAAATGTAATTTTTAAGGTCATGTTAGAAAAAGAAATTAAAACGTTTGAACAAAGGTTGCCGGAACTTTTAAAAACGGATATAGGTAAATATGTTTTGGTCAAAGAAGACCAACTTATAGGTACTTTTGTAGCAATTGAAGATGCTTTGAGCTACGGATACGAAAAATATAACCGACAGGCGTTTTTTATTCGCGAAATACTGCCAACACAAGAGCCATTCAACTTCGCAAACCATCATCTCTTTTGAATTATGCCGCCACTAACACAAAGAATACCTAATTTGCGAAAAATTGGTCCCATAATTGAGGTCAGTTTGACGCTTTCATCTGTTTTTTTACGAAAAACAAAAATATCGCCGTTTGAAGCAAAATCTGTCAAACTGTCAGCAATGATAGATACCGGAGCGTCAATAACGGTTATAAAGCAAGGAGTAGCAGACAGTTTAGAAATAAACCCTGTAGGAGCAACCTTGATAAGCACCCCTACTTCAGCCAACGTCAGTTGCAATCAATTCGACGTTCAAATAGCATTCCCTAATAACGTAACGGTTCCTTCCATTATTGTCACAGAAGCGCCGCTACAAGGGCAAAATATACAGTGCCTTATTGGACGCGATATTTTGCAGAACGGTGTTTTTATATACAATGGTCACGATAATTCATTTACAATAACTTTTTAGTAAAAAAATCGACCTCAAAATAAGAGAATAAAGGAAAATATGGATATACGCCGTTATTACTAAGAGACTAGTAAGACGGTATTTTCTGTCTCTTATTTCCTTAAATATCCGTGCATTCCTGCCGCAGCCTTTCTTCCGTCGCCCATGGCAAGGATAACGGTGGCGCCTCCCCGCACAATATCGCCGCCGGCAAACAGGTCGGGGATGGACGTTTGCATGGTTTCTTCGTTGACTACCAGCGTACCCCAGCGTGTTGTTTCCAATGAAGGAAGAACGGATGCGATGAGTGGATTAGGCGAAACGCCAATCGCAACTACCACCATGTCTACATCAATTGCGAATTCAGAACCTTTGACGACTACCGGGCGACGGCGTCCCGAAGCGTCGGGTTCGCCAAGTTCCATCTTCTGCACAATCATCCTGTTGACGCGACCGTTTTCGTCTGCTTGATATTCAACAGGATTGTGCAGGCACATCATTTCTATGCCTTCCTGCTGTGCATGGTGTACTTCTTCGATACGCGCCGGCATTTCGTTCATCGACCTGCGATACACGATGATGGCGCGTTCTGCGCCAAGACGTTTGGCAGTACGGACGCTGTCCATAGCCGTATTCCCGCCGCCGATGACCACCACGTTTTTACCGCCCAACACAGGCGTATCGCATCCTTTGCTTGATGCGCCCATCAGGTTGATGCGTGTCAGGTATTCGTTAGACGAGAATATACCTATGTAGTTCTCGCCGGGTATATTCATAAAATTGGGCAATCCGGCGCCGCTTCCTATGAAGAAAGCCTTGTAGCCTTCAGCGCGCAGGGAATCAAAATCTTTGGTTTTGCCCACAAGAAAATTGACTTCAAAGCGAACGCCCATTTTTCGGAGGTTCTCTATTTCCACATCTACCATCACATTAGGCAAGCGAAATTCGGGTATTCCATATTTGAGTACGCCGCCAATTTCGTGCAGCGCCTCGAAAACGGTTACATCGTATCCATATTTGGCAAGATCGCCGGCTGCTGCAAGCCCCGCAGGACCCGAACCGACTACCGCCACTTTTATGCCGTTGGGTTTGGCTACTTCCGGTACGGAAATTTCACCCGATTCACGCTCATAATCGGCTGCAAAACGCTCAAGGTTACCAATGGCAACAGGAGGTTTTTTTAGTTTTTGCGTGTAAAAACACGTGGCTTCGCATTGCACTTCCTGCGGACAAACACGTCCGCATACAGCCGGCAAAGCGTTGGTCTCCTTCAATGCTTTTGCAGCGTCAAGGAATTTCCCTGCTTCGATACATTTAATGAATTTCGGGATATTGATACCGACAGGGCAACCGTTCATGCAGGTGGGTTCTACACAGTCTACGCAACGGAATGCTTCGGCAATAGCCTGCTCTCCGCTGATACCCAGGTTTACTTCTTTGTTGTTGGCAGCGCGCGCAACAGGGTCTTGCTCTGGCATGACCACGCGCTCGCGTTTGGTTCTTTCTGCGGTCTTCACCGATTTACGCAATTCTTCACGCCAGGGTTGGCTTCGTTCGTTTTTCAGATATTCGGATTTTTCCATGCTATTCTTATATTTTTTGCTCTGTAATATATTGTTGGTATGCAGCCATTTCCTGCTCTTTGTATGCCCCAAGACGTTGTATCATTTCGTCGAAATTTACTTGATGGGCGTCAAATTCGGGACCGTCTACGCATACGAATTTGGTTTTTCCGTCGACCGAGCAACGGCACGCTCCGCACATTCCCGTGCCATCCACCATGATGGTGTTGAGACTGGCAATGGTGGGAATATTGTATTTCTGGGTGGTTAAGGCGGCAAATTTCATCATCACCGCAGGACCAACCACTACTGCCTGATCTATCTTTTCGCGCTGTATCACTTCTTCCATTCCGGCGGTAACCAAGCCCTTCTTTCCGCGCGATCCGTCGTCGGTCATGATGAGCACCTCGTCCGAGAAATCGGTCATTTCCTTTTCCAGAATGATGAGATTGGCGCTACGGGCTGCCAACACGGTGAGTACGCGATTTCCTGCGCGTTTATACGCTTGAGCGATAGGATACAGCGGCGCTATGCCTACTCCGCCGCCGGCGCAAAGCACCGTTCCCACATTCTCTATATGTGTTGCCTGACCTAAAGGTCCCACCACATCGTTGATAAAATCGCCTTCGTTCAGCTTCGACAGTTTTGCCGACGAACATCCTACTATCTGTACAATCAATGAGATAGTGCCGCGTTCGGTATCGGCGTCGGCTATGGTTAGCGGGATACGCTCGCCGCCTTCGCCGGAGCGTATGATAACAAAATGCCCCGCTTTACGGCTATGAGCAATGTTTTTTGCTTCTACTTCCATCCGAAACACGTTTTCGGAAAGAAATTCTTTTTTGATGATTTGATTCATTCGGGTATTAATGGTTTTTCTTTTTTTACTGAAGCGTTTATGGGTTAATTTGTTCGTGGAACGGGTCTGCCCCAGACCTCTATCCAGTCGAGCCGCGAGCAGGCGTCAGACCCGCCGCCGGTCATCAGGTCGGTAAACCCGATCCGGACGACACGCGAGAGGTCGGGCGCATTTACCCGCCTGCCTTCTATCACCTTTTCAATGTCTAACCTGCGCCATCTCAAGTCGGCAACGACAAATTCGCATTCGCGCCAATCTACTGAAGCGTCATCGTAGGCGTCGGCAATGAGCCAGTCGCCGTTGGCAAGTTGGATGATTGGGCGAAGAAAGCGGAAACCAGCCTGTTTCGCGCGCCATTTGATGCGCGATTGTCCACGCAGATCCACATCATTCGTCGTGTGACGCAAACTGACCGCCCAATTGCCTTCTGCTAATCCCGACCAGATGTAGTACGGATCGTCGGCGGGCGTGTCGTGGTGACTTTTCCTGATGCTATCTTTTCCGGGTCCGTGCAACGAGAGCACGAGTTCCCTGTTTGCCACGTGATCCTGCGTAACAGGGGTTGCCATCGGTATTTCTTTCCAATCTTCGCGAAAGAACAGCGGCGGGCGTTCCTGTGCCGCCGCTTCTCGTATATGAAAAGAAAATCCGCCTGTCATCATCAAGAAAACAGTAATGATTTTAAAAAATTTTGTTTGCATGATCTTTTGAAGAAAATAAAATTCAATATTCTGTCCTAATCCTGATCTTCCACTACATTTGGATTGGTCATCAACGCCTGACGTATTTTGCCTTCCAATTCAGCAGCCAACTCGTCGTTATCAGTCAACAATTGCTTGACGGCTTCGCGCCCCTGTCCCAGTTTGGTTTCGCCATAACTGAACCACGAGCCGCTTTTCTTAATAATATTAAATGTAGTCCCCAGATCAATAATTTCGCCGATACGCGAAATACCCACGCCGTAAATCACGTCAAATTCTGCGCGACGGAATGGCGGCGCTAACTTGTTTTTCACGATTTTCACCTTCACGCGGTTGCCGCTTACATCTTCGCCGTCTTTGATGGCGGTTGTTTTGCGTATATCGACACGCACCGATGCGTAAAATTTGAGCGCATTACCACCGGTGGTTGTTTCGGGATTGCCAAACATAACGCCGATTTTTTCGCGCAACTGGTTGATGAATATGCAACAGGTATTGGTTTTGCTGATGTTTCCGGTCAATTTTCGGAGCGCCTGCGACATCAATCGCGCTTGCAAACCCATACGCGAATCGCCCATATCGCCGTCTATTTCCGCTTTAGGCGTGAGCGCTGCCACCGAGTCGATGACCAATATATCAATGGCGCTGGAGCGAATCAATGCGTCGGCTATTTCGAGGGCTTGCTCGCCGTTATCGGGTTGCGATACGTAGAGCGAATCCATTTTGACGCCTAATTTTTGCGCATACGAGCGGTCGAAAGCGTGTTCTGCATCAATGAATGCCGCTATACCGCCCAATTTTTGCGCTTCGGCAATAGCGTGAATCGCCAGCGTGGTTTTCCCTGACGATTCAGGTCCGAATATTTCAATGACTCGCCCGCGCGGCAATCCGCCAATGCCCAAAGCCATATCGAGGGCTATGGAACCGGTAGGAATGGAAGGTACCTGTTCGACGGCTTTGTCGCTCATTTTCATTATGGTACCTTTGCCAAATTCCTTGTCCAATTTGTCAAGCGTCAACTGTAGCGATTTTAGCTTTTCCTTCTGTACGTCCTTCGTTGTATCTTTTCTGTCTTCCATGATCTATACATTATTATTATGCAACTTGATTAATTTGCTTTCGTAATTCCTGATTCGTAATTCCTAATTGATTTATGACGGCATCATTTTAAGAAATGCGACTTCTTCGGGGGAAAGGAAACGCCATTTTCCGCGTTTTAGTCCTTTCCGCGTCAATCCGGCGAAATATACGCGATCGAGTTTCATGACCTTGAATCCCGCCGCCTCAAACATACGGCGGACAACCCTGTTTTTTCCCGAATGAATCTCGACGCCTATCTGCTTTTTATCTTCCGGTTCGGCGTAAGCGATGGAATCGAATGACATAGGTCCGTCTTCGAGTTCGACGCCCTGAGCCAATTTATCCATGTCCTCTTCCATAAGCGGTTTATCCAATGTTACTTGATAAACTTTGCGCATTCGGTTGGATGGATGGGTGAGTTTGAGCGACAGGTCGCCGTCGTTGGTAAACAACAGCACGCCAGTGGTCATTTTGTCTAAACGTCCCACAGGATAAATGCGTTCTTTGCAGGCGCTGCGCACCAGATCCATCACAATCTTTTTTCCTTCCGGCTCGTCAACCGAGGTGACAAATCCTTTGGGTTTGTTGAGCAAGAGATAGATTTTGCGCTGGTTACTGAGCGCCTTATCTTTGAAGCTTACCTCGTCACTGGGGTTAACCTTTACGCCCATTTCGGTAACCAGTTCGCCATTTACTTTGATCAATCCTCCCTTGATATGCTCGTCTGCTTCGCGACGTGAACACAATCCGGTATTGGCAATAAAACGGTTCAGACGAACCGGTTTTTCGAACACGACGTCAGGGTAGGCGGGAGCAACCGGTTTTACTTTCTTTTTGGGCGGAGGCGGAGGCGGTTTTTTTTGCCCTTTCTTCAAAATAACCTTTTGGTACGGCTTGGTTTCGGGTATGACGCTGGGGGTTTCCTTGACAATGCGCTTACGTTTTTTCTTTCCGGGAACGGAATCGACGGCGCTATTTAAATCAATGTATCCGGAATCGTAACCGGAATTTTCGCTCTGGGCGTAATTGTAATTGGGGTCTTCCATCCGATTTCCGTAATTGTCGGCATTTGGTCTGCGGTTTCCCGTCTGGTTGCGCGAGCTGTTGTCTCCATCCCGGATTTCCCGACGCTCATTTCCATATTTCCCCGAACGCGAAGGAACCACCGGTCGGGCAGTCCGCTTCCAATCGTTTCTGCTATCCATAAATTGTTATCTGCTGATAATTAAATGTTTAAATTTATTTTTTATTTTTAATGATAGATATATTACAGTTAATGAACAATTGTAATCATCAATTTTTTTTACATACAAAAGTCGTACCAAATATGTGTTTGAAATTAAAAAAAAATTATCGGAGCGGAAAACGAGGTTCGAACTCGCGACCCTCAGCTTGGGAAGCTGATGCTCTACCGACTGAGCTACTTCCGCTTTTTTGCGGCGCAAAAGTAACCATAATATTTGATTTTGCAATTTTTTTTTCTAAAAAATGCAAAAACTTTTTTTGTTTTCAAAGTTTTTTCGTATCTTTGCACCGAATTTTTTTAAAACGAATGGTCAAGCAACGTATTATCGATGAAGCCTCGGAATTGTTCGGGAAGTCGGGCGTCAAAAGCATCACAATGGACGACCTTGCGCGGCATTTGGGTATCTCCAAGCGCACCATTTACGAAAATTTCAAGGATAAGGAAGCGTTGTTGACGGCATGTATTGACTCTTTCAATGATAAAAGCCGGTCGTTTTGTAACAATGCACTCGTTGAGGCGCACAATGTAGCGGAAGCCATTCTGATGATGTTGCTAAATGACGCCGAGCAAGCGTCGCAACGTAAGTTCAACATCATTGAGGGTATCCGGAAATATTATCCGCAAGTGTACAAAGAACGTCTCATCCGCTTCCACGCCGATAAACGCCGTGAATTTGAGCTAATGATAAAACGTGGCATTGCGGAAGGCGTGTTTCGCAAAAATCTGAATCCCGAAATTATTGTGCATTTTTTTAGCGGGCAGCTGGATAACTTTACGCATGACGACATGGCTTTAAGCAAATACTCCTTGAGCGATATTTTTGAGAACCTGATGATGACTGTCCTGCGGGGGATATGTACGGAAAAAGGACTCGAAATTATCGACCAGTATAAAGAAAAAGTAAATCATCATATCAATGAACATATATTTTAAACATATTATTTTGAACATCACACTGTTCAGCATGTGCGGGATGGCTTTTCCGCAGGAACAGGCAATGCGTCTGACGTTGAAGGAAGCGCAGGACTATGCGCTAAAACACAACAGAACGGTATGGAATGCCAATTTGACGGTCACCGAAACACAAAAGCGAACGTGGGAAGCCATTTCGGCAGGTTTGCCGCAAGTGAGCGCCGGCGTCAGTTATCAGAACATGATGGGCTTTAAAATGTCGTTTGCCGGAATCAATATTGCCATGGTACCGACCAGTAATTTTCAGGCTACTGTCTCGCAACTTTTGTTCAACGGCAGTTATTGGGTAGGCATCAAAATGTCGAAAATCGGCGAAGAGATGTCCGAAACAGCCCGTCTGCAAACCGAGTTGGATGTAAAGCAACAGACCCAATCGGCTTATCATGCCGTTTTGATTGCCGAAGAAAATAAAACGATTTTGGAACAGAATCTGAACAACATCCAAGCGCTGGCACAAAGTACAGACGACCTAGTGCGCGTGGGCGTAGCCGAACAAACGGACGCCGACCGGATGAAAGTGCAGGTAGCGGCTATGATGAACGGCATCAAAACCGTGGAACGGCATATTGAACTGGCATATAATCTGTTGCGCTTCCACCTTGGAGTTGATACCGATGCCGAAATCGTGTTGACACAATCATTGAACGACCTGTTGGCTGCAAAGAATGTACAGGACATGCTGCGTTCGGATTTCAATCTACACACCAATTATACCATGCAATTGGTGGATTATCAAATTGACCTTGCCGACAAACAGATAAGTCTCGCAAAGGCAGCCGCATTGCCTACAGTTGCCGCATTTTACAGTTATACGTACAAAATCGCAAGGTCTACATTTGATATGTCGCCCAATAACGTCATCGGCATGCAGGCAAATATTCCGATTTTTGCATCTGGACAGCGTCATGTACAAAGCCAGCAGGCAAAAATAAATTTAGAAAAAGCCCAAAATAACCGTGATCTGCTCATCGACCAGTTGCTGATGCAGGAAAAGCAATTGCGGTTCAACCTCAATAACGCCGTTGAGTCATTCGATCTGCAAAAAGAGGCAGTTGATGTGTCGCAGCGCGTATTCGAGAGCGTTTCCCGGAAATTCCAGCAGGGAACGGCTTCCAGTTTGGATGTAACCATCGCCAGTTCCGACCTTTTGCAGGCGCAAACCAATTACATCAACGCGATGATGCAGGTGTTCGCGGCGCAAACCGAATTGGAAAAACTGTTCAATACATTGTAATCAAAAATAGTAAAATGCTTACTTCCGATGACATCATGCAGATGACCTCCAACGGCGAAGGTTATAATGTAGAGTTCAAGACGTTGGTCAATGCCCTTGCGCACCGCGATTATTACGATAAGGGTGCGCGTATTACTGTCGAACTGTTCAATGACCGTTTGGAGGTTGTCAACCCCGGTGGCTTGGTGAGTTCCATACCACCCGAAAAATTCGGTACCATCAGCCGGTCGCGCAACCCGTTAGTATTCGGTTTGATGGAGCGTATCCGTATGGTGGAATACATCGGCTCTGGGGTGATGCGTATCCGTAAGGCGATGAAGGACGCCGCTTTGCCGCAACCCGATTTCGGATTGAAAGGAACGTTCAGCATTTCGTTAATGAAACAGGTTGGGTTTGACACTGAATCGGAACCGATTGTAGTAAAAAACGATGGGCTGTCTGATATCCAAAACAGGGCGCTTGGGCTTATCAAAGATAACAATGCAATCACAAGCGCTGAACTTGGTGAAGCGTTATCTGTTACTTTCAGGCAGGCTAAAAGAATTTTCAAACAATTAAAAGATGCAGGTTATATTGAGCGGGAAGGTTCAGACAAATCTGGCATTTGGATAGTGAAGAATAAAATGTCACTGTAAATGTCACTGTAAATGTCACTGTAAATGTCACTGTAAATGTCACTGTAAATGTATTATTCTTTAATTATCAATATAATAACAAATATGTTCAATGTAATAATAAATGTCACTGTAAATGTCACTGTAAAATTAGTATTATCTAATTATCAGAAAAATAGCAATATATAATAATGTCGTAGTAAAAATAGTAAAAATAGTAAAAATTAAAAAATCAATAACAATGAAAGTAATTTACGGAATTTCAGTAATCATGATTGTTTTTCTGTCTGCCTGCGGAGGAGGCGCCGCCGACCAGTCGCAAACCACAACAGCCCAAGACTCCACTGTTTTGGTAAAAGTCCAAATGGTTGGCGAACAACCGGTGGAACAGTTGACGGAACTTACCGGCAACATCGAAGCCAACAGGGTAAACTACATTGCGCCAACCATTCCGGGGCGAATCGACAACATCCTTGTGGAAGTGGGTAACCGCGTGCAAAAGGGTCAGTTGTTGGTGCAGATGGACCGTACCAACCTCGTACAGGCACAGTTGCAGTTAGCCAACGCCGAAAGGGAACTCGGTCGCGTTGCCGAACTGTTCAAGTCGGGAAGCGCCACGCAACAGCAGTTCGATCAGTTGACCTCGCAGGTGGACGTTTTACGCGAAACAGTCCGTAACCTCGAAGAAAACACCGAGTTACATTCGCCAATTGATGGCGTGGTAACCGCCCGCACGTTCGATGCCAAGAATATTTTTGGCGGCGCCCAACCCATCCTCACCGTGATGCAGATTGCTCCCGTGAAGGTGCTGGTGAACATTTCCGAAATTTATTTCCCGCAAGTAAAGACGGGAATGGAGGTGAGCGTGAAATTAGACGTATATCCAGATAAAAATTTCGTGGGCAGGATAAATATCATCTATCCCACCATCGACCGGCTGTCGCGGACGTTCAACGCCGAGGTGACCATCGCCAATAACGATATGAGCATACGTCCGGGAATGTTTGCGCGGGTGGAACTCAATTTCGGCACGCTCGATCACGTGGTAGTGCCCGATTTGGCGGTCATCAAACAGCCCGGTACCAACACCCGCTACGTATTTATTGTAGAAAATGGAATAGCCCGCCGCCGCGAACTGCAATTAGGACGGCTACTCGGCAACAGTTACGAGGTGATTTCGGGTATCGATCCGGGTATGCAGGTGGTTATTGCCGGACAATCGCGATTGCTTGACCAGATGCCGGTGAAAATTGAGAATTGAGAATTTATGAACACCATTCTTTTAACCTCAAGTTGTAGCGGCTTCGTCCCGCTCTGTCCCTCCGGAATTTCATGGCTTTGGTATGCCGTTTCCGTTGTTCTTGCATTTTTGTCCGGTTGGGCTTGGTATAACTTTTTCTCGGCGCGCTGGGTGAAAGCCCTAAACTACGGTTTATGCGCGTGTGGCGCCGACCTCGGCAAAGGCGAAAAATGTACCTGCAAACCGGATGCAAAAGCCTTCCTGCCCATGATTGTTCAATTGCTCGCAACCTGCTTTATCGGGTACCTGTACTTTGTATTGGTGCAAATCTGCATTGGCGTAGCCATTTTCGCAGCAGTGGCTATTACAGGCTGGATAAAAGCGAACATCCTGTTTTCAACGCCCGATAAGCAGCGTCGTATGGACCGTATATTGATTGATGCAGGTTATTTCGCCATTATTTCAGTCATTTTTATTCTTTTTGCATTGATTTAACCCGGCAATGGACAGAGGCGAAATCATCATATACCAAACGCCCGACGGCGATACCAATTTGGATGTACGGTTGGCAGATGAAACCATTTGGCTGACGCAGGCGCAAATGGTAATGTTGTTTGACAGAGACCAATCGGTTATTTCGAAGCATATCAGCAATGTTTTCAAAGAAGGCGAATTGGATAAAGATGTGGTATATGCAAATTTTGCATATACCACTCAACATGGCGCTATTAAAGGTAAAACGCAAACAACAGATGTCCAATATTACAATCTTGATGTTATCATTTCTGTCGGTTATCGTGTTAAATCTCAACGAGGCACACAATTCCGCATTTGGGCAAACAAAGTACTGAAAGAGTACATCATAAAAGGATTTGTTGTCAATCAGCGCGCCCAAGTTGAACAGTTGGAGGATTTGAAACAAACTGTCAAACTTTTGTCTAACGTTCTCAATACCCAAAGTCTGACTGCCGATGAAGCCACCGGTTTACTAAAGGTAATTACCGATTATACCTACGCATTGGACACGTTGGATAAGTATGATTATCAGTCGCTTGAAATAAACGAGACAACGAAAGAAACCTTTTTTCGGGCAACTTACGAAAATGCAATGGAAGCCATTGACACCCTTCGTCGAAAATTCGGAAACGGCGGGTTATTCGGCAACGAAAAAGACCAATCGTTTAAAAGTTCGATAAATACCATCTATCAAACTTTTGATGGTAATGACCTCTATCCGAGCATCGAGGAAAAAGCGGCGATGTTGCTCTATCTCGTTGTAAAAAATCATTCGTTCAGCGATGGCAACAAACGGATTGCCGCATTTCTTTTCCTTTGGTTTTTGGAAAAAAACGGCATCTTGTACAAAGTCGATGGCTTCCGGCTGATTGAAAACAACACGTTGGTCGCCTTAACGCTGATGATTGCCCAAAGCCGAACAGAAGAAAAGGATACGATGATGAAAGTAGTTGTAAATCTGATTAATCGGAATAATTAATATGATGAACTTCACATTACGCCCATTCAGAGATTCGGATTTGCCAAGTTTGGTAAAATATGCCAATAATTATAACATTGCCAAACATTTAACCAATCAGTTTCCTCATC
>Ga0099364_10008292_pt1 | contig 14642 bp, 9 predicted proteins | sample TergutTh196P3_FD_73070 | JGI IMG/M metagenome (GOLD analysis project Ga0099364, IMG submission 73070) | Microcerotermes parvus P3 segment gut microbial communities from Pointe-Noire, Republic of the Congo - Th196 P3 | ecosystem: Host-associated > Arthropoda: Insects > Digestive system > Gut ... | reverse complement strand
ATCGAAAACGGATTGACCTCCTGTGCGCCTCCACAGATGACACATTCCTGCAAACCGTTACGAATGAGTAGTGTTCCCAATCCTATCGCATGGGAACCGCTGGCGCAGGCGCCCGATATGGTCAGGTTGATGCCTTTCAATTTAAATATGCAGGCCAGATTCATGCTAACCGTCGAATTCATTGACTGGAAGATAGCCCCCGAACCGACTAACATCGTGTCTTTTTTCTCACGCATGATGTCAACGCTTTTCACAACCGCATCGGCGCTGCTGTCATTCCCGTAGAGGATACCTGTTTCGTGCTGTTCGATATAGTCCATGTCTAACCGGGCATTAGCCAAAGCCTCACACGTAGCTACATACGCATACTTCGCCTGTTCAGGCATATACACCCGTTGATTACGACTCAACACATTTTTCAAATCGGGTACCTCAACAAAAGCAGTCAACGCCGAACGGAATCCCATTTCCTTGCGTACGGGGTCGAAGATGATTCCCGACTTGCCGTTATACAGCGAATCCCTCACCTCGTCAATGTTTTTCCCAAGGCATGAATAGATCCCCATACCGGTAATTACGACCTTCCTTTCCATCTTTATTATTTAGACTGATTCATTAATAATTCGTTTAATCGTTGATGGATCCCATTTCTTATTTTTCTTAAATCATTCATTTTTTTTGTTTTGAAATAGAAACGAAAACGCAACGCCTGCAGCGTTTGGATGAAAAACTTTCGGTAATACCATGAAAATAATACCAACAGCGGCAACGAAACCAGATAAATCGCCGCCATCCAAACATTTGTCAAAACCCACATCAACACAAATGTCAGCGTATACAAAACAGGAATGGTAATCAAAATACTCAAGGCTAATATAAATGTCCCGTAAAACATTTTATCCGTCATCCGGTTGATAAGAATCGTCGGGGCAATCAGATGTAATGCGTTTGGCCATAAAGAAAAAACCCACAGGGGAAAAAAGAGTAAAAATAAGAGCAGGAACCCGGTAATCGCGCCCCATGATGGACACCGGTCGAAAAGGGCGTCATTGATTTTCATCCCGTTCACGCCTTTTTTGTACGCCAACGTATCCGCATAAATCTCTGAAAGTATATCTTCATGTCCATTTGCCTTGATTTTTTCCAACCCGGCAACCAACAAACGGTCTGATAACAAACGATCCGGCAATTTTTCTTCATCATAGTGGTGAAACGCTGCAAATTTTTTGCCATACGATGTGTTCCGGATAAAATCAATCGCTTCGTAATTATCCAAATCACGTATATCAAGCATCAAGTCTTCAATTTGTTTGCGAACCAGGGCGTTGACCTGACGTTGAGCCGTTCGCGGTTTGGTTTGGTACAACTCGTAAAAGGGTTTAACCGAAATGGGAACGCCATATTTTATCAGCATTTGCTCCTGTATCTGAAAATAATCGGAGTAATGATTGCACGAAGGCAGGATAAAAATCTCCGTTTGAAAGTGATCCAATGCGGCTGCTTCGAAAACCATTTTCGTATATCCATAAGAAAAGTCGCCTAACCAGCGTTTGTCCTGGTGGCCGGCTTCCGGAAACATCATGAGTGTATTTCCATTAACCAATTCATATTCGGACATTAAAAATGTGTCTTTGTTTTTCTGTAACGACTCCTCTCCTTCGTAATCAATCCGGAAGGCCGGTAATAAACCAATGGCGCGAAAAAATTTATTCAACAGCGGGTGGTAAGCGAAAACATCGGCGCGCATAATAAAATAAGGTTTCCGGTCGCGAATCGACATCAGTATACCCAACGGGTCGTTCAGACAATTCTGGTGATTGGAGACAATCATTAAAGGAGTACCTGCCGCCGGTATATGATCTGTGTTCAGACTGTACGTGCGGCGATAGTAAATCCTGTCGTGAAAGAAACGGATATAAGATTTGAATATGCGATATGCAATGGATGGTTTATATGTCTGTGTCTTCTTTTCCAAACAAAATGAAGTTGTTATATGTTTTTATAAAATGACTCGCAATTATTTTGAAGCACAAAATTACAACTTTTGTGCAAATAATGCCGTTTTTCCGCGCCAAAATTACAAAAAACCGCTCGATTCGTCGTTTTTATTGTGAGGAATTGTACCGTTGGAATTCCATTTTGCACAAGTCGGGATGTGTTTGTTGTTCAACTTCTTTCCATCACCCTTCTCTTTTCAGGTTCCCTTAGTAGCCGTGAAATGTCTTTCCGTCACCCTTCTCTTTTCAGGCCCCCTTAGTAGCCGGGATGTATGTGTCCGTTTTCCCTTATTCGCTTATTATAATAAGGGAATAAGGGGGTTATGGTGAATTCGTTAGCTACTAAGGGATCCTAATGAAATAAGGGTATTTGAAAATACATTCTTCTATTACTGTCGTGTCAACGCTGTTTTTAACGTCATTGGTTTTTTATCTTAAAAAATGATTACTTTTGTTGTTCAATTCGGAGGGTTCGAAAAATGAGTAAAAAATGAAAAGGAAAATATTAATCACAGGCGCCAGCGGGTTTATCGGAGGTTTTCTGGTGGAAGAAGCGGTTCGTCTCGGCTACGAAGTATGGGCCGGTGTGCGTATTTCGAGTTCGCTTGAGCGCTTGCCGATAGACAGGATTCATCTGATTGACCTTAAATATCACGATCCAAAGGCTTTGTTTGAACAAATCACTGCCCATGTCCGGCAGCATGGCGCGTGGGATTATGTGATTCATAATGCCGGATTGACCAAAGCCACTCGTCCGTCGGATTTATATATGGTGAATGCCGTATACACGCAATGGTTATTGACGGCCTTATCTCAGGCCGGTTGTCATCCCGCTAAATTTCTGTTGATGAGCAGTCTCAGTACATACGGCGCAGGAAATCATAGAACATTGGAGCCGATACGCCCGGACGATCCCCAAAAACCGGACACTGCCTACGGTAAAAGCAAGTTGATGGCCGAGCAAACTGTTCGCGGGCAGGATTTTTTCCCTTACGTCATTCTCCGTCCGACAGGCGTTTATGGGCCGGGCGACAAAGATTACGGGATGGAGATAAAAAGCATCCGTTCCGGTTTTGATTTCGCCGTCGGGATGAAACCGCAACACATCACATTTATCTATGTAAAAGACTTGGCGACAGTGACGTTTCAAGCCTTAGAAAATGAGCATATCCGGAACCGCGCCTATTTTGTGGCCGATGGAGACGTCTACACTGACGCCCGATTTGCCCGTTTGATTCAGGAACTACTGCAAAAAAAACATGTATTCCGGATGCGTATCCCCCAATGGATCGTTTATTGCGTATGCCTCTGCTCCGAATGGGTTGGCCGTATCACCGGACATGCAAAAACCTTAAACACAGACAAATATAAAATACTGAAACAACGCAACTGGATTTGCGACACAGAGCCGTTACGCAAAGAATTGGGATTCAAGCCTGCCTATAATTTGCGCAAAGGGTTGGAGGAGACGATTAAATTCCTGAACAAATCATCCATCTTCACCTCCGACTGAATATTTCCCCAATAGGCGTTGCGTTTCACTCCATACGTTGTGACCATCGTGATATGTACGGCTTTACGCACATTTGCTTCGCGTATGAATGTCGATTTTTTGTGTCTGAGGTTTTCGTCAATCTTTTTGGTGATTATATATTTGTCTTCCGCATATTTCATTTCACACAAGTTGATGATTCCATCTTTTCTGTCAATCAGTAAATCAATTTGGACGGAAGTCTCTGATTTTTTGCTACGCCATGCCGCCAAACAGGTTATTACGCCCGAAACGCCGAGTTTTTGCCTGATTTGGGAGGCATGTTGCATACAAACCTGTTCAAAGGCGTATCCTGTCCATGTATGGTGTTTGGCATTGCTGACAAGATTCGTCCAAAAATGTTCCTCATTTTGTCTGGCGTTTTTGATAAAGGTGATATAAAACAGCGAATAAAAATCTACTAATTGATAAATTTGTTCTTTTGTCTTTTTTTCGTAAGCGTTGTAAGACCGGATAAAATGGCATTGTTCGAGTTCTTCGAGAATGGTAGTGAGACCGCCTCCCTGCAATTTTGTTTCCTGTATAATTTCATTGCGCGTCAATCCTGTTTTCTTATTCGCCAGCGTTTTAATCACAAGTTCATGATTTGCGGGTTTTTTGAAAAGTGAAGCATAAAGTATGGAAAATTCGTCCCTCAGTTCGCCGTTTTTGGCAAAACACAGTTTGTCAACATTTTGCGCCAGGCTTAATCCTTTTTCGAACAGATTGAGATAAAAAGGAATACCGCCGAAAATCATATAACTTTCGATTATACTTTTTCTGCTTAACACAATTTTTTTGTGCTGAAAAAACGCTTCACATTCCGCCAGATTAAACGGTTCAAGCGCCATTCGGCGCGTAACGCGATTGTACAGGCCTCCGCGATTTTTGAGTAGTTTGTTAATCATCCATGACGTGGCCGAACCGCATGTAATCAAAAGAATATCATTCCGGGAAGAAGCCCATGTGTTCCAAAAATATTCAAGCCCCGTCATGAAACCCGAACGGGGCGTATCGAACCATGGCAGTTCGTCGATAAAAATAATTTTTTTCCCTTTCTTCCTGCTGTTTTGAAGTAAATGGATCAGTTGTCTGAACGATTCCATCCAGTTTCGGGTGCGCAGATACGGTCTTTTTCCATAGGTAATCAAGGTGGCGTTAAAATTTTCAAGCTGCTCTTCTTTGGTCGCATTGGCCATTCCCGAAATATAGAATGAAAAGGAATTACGAAAAAACTCTTTGATCAAATATGTTTTGCCAACGCGCCGCCGTCCGTATACGGCGACAAATTCCGACTTATCTGATTCAACGTATTGTTTCAGCGCATGTTTCTCCTTATGTCTTCCAATAATCTCCATGTTTTTTGTTTTTTTATAAGTTGCCGCAAATATACAAAAAAGATTGGATTTGGCAAGTTATACGTCATTATTATTTGCCAAATCATTCAAAAAAATACAGATTTGGCAGGTTATCCCACTTTATTTCCTGCCAAATCTCATAAAAAAAGGCAGATTTGGCAGGTTATACGAAGTTTTTTTTGAATCAAAAATTTTCAGGGCTGTTTTCCATGAAATGTTTTTGCGCTTTTAATAAGTTTCTCAGTTGAAGCGTGATCGTTTTCGTTTCTGCGATAAGATTCAGATACAGGGCGGTACTGCGTGTTGTATTTTGATTATTTTTATTGCGGCGTATTTGATTTTTAATCGCTTGCGCCATATCTTCGAACAGGTAGTCTTTGATTTCCGTAATGAGTAGTTCCGCATCACGGAAGTCGTTTGATGAAATCATCTGATTCACCTTTTCAAGAATAGCATTCATGTGGGTATTAATTTTCCCCAAATCAGCAACCTGATCCACCGAAAATCCTTCATGATTATTATCAATATGTTCATACGAATCCTTTGCAATATGGGACAGGGCTTTTAAGACTTCGTTCAGATAATCTACGGCTTGAACATAGTAATGTCCCGTCTCGACGTAGTTGTCTTTCAACATATTCAAGGTAGGAAGTATGCTGTGTTTACGCACGCTTGCCGACTTGTGTAACGCACGCGCCTCGGCACTCAATTGTTTGAGTTCATTTCTGTCTTCGTTGAAAACTCCCTCCAGTGTCTTGTTATAGATTCTGATAATATCCTGTGTGGTTGCAGCTATCTCATTGGAACATTGATTCATAATAGGTAAATGCTCCGGTTCGCGGGACGTTTCGATTTTTTTCTTTTTCGTATTAATTCTTACCAGGATGGCAGCACAGGCTATTGACAGGGCAATGATGGCATAGATTCCTCCCCACATCAGGAGTGCGGCGACGATAAAAGCGATGGTAAATGCGACAATGGCGGTGATGAACCAACCGGAAATAACCGTCAGGACGCCTGTTATACGATATACGGCGCTTTCCCTTCCCCATGCCCGGTCGGCCAATGATGTTCCCATTGCGACCATAAAAGTGACATAAGTGGTTGATAACGGTAATTTCAGTTGCGTAGCAAACGAAATCAATAATGCAGCAGTCGTCAGGTTCACCGCTGCACGAAGCAAGTCGAACGAAGGGGCATCCGTCGGTTGCGGTTCACGGCTCAGCATAAAACGGCGGTTAATAAAATTATTCAGACGTTTAGGAGATAAGCCATCAATATATTTACTGAAATTGATGGTAGAACGAACGATTGCCCGCGAAAGTAAGGTAGACCCGAAGCGCTCGTTCCCTTCTTCCTGACGCGCCAGATTCACTTCGGTATCCGTTACCCTGCGCGCCTTTGAGGAAAACCACAAGGTACAAACCATAATAATGCCGGCTGCTAACAATATCCAGGTATTGGCTGTGACAGGTCCCATCAATGCCCCCATCAACATACCTGTATCTCCTGCTGCCTTGGCTAAATGATACGAATCAAAGCCGGCCATAAATACGCCGATAAAATTCACCAAATCATTTCCTGCAAAAGCGAGCGCAAGGGCAAAAGTTCCGGCCAGGACAGTGATTTTTAAAATGTTTATTTTAAACAGGGAAAGGAAAAACATAATCACACTCCAGGATATCCATGAAACAAACAGACAAAAAGACAGATTATCAGTAATATACATCTTTATTTCCGCCGGTATCATGGTGCTTTCTTCAAGTCCTTTAAATACGGCAAAATAGGTGATGGCAGTCAGTGCAATGCCACACCAGATTGATCCCAAAGACATCATTTTCGATTTGAAATTAAACGTAAAAATGATGCGGGTGAAATACATCACGATGGAACCGCTAACAAAGGCTACGACGACCGAAACAAGAATCCCTGCAATGATAGCCAACGCTTTCCCCGAATTAATGTATAACGACAAATCTGCCATACTTGCCGTAGATGAATTTGATATACAAAAAATGGCAACACAAACCGCAGCGCCGAGCAGTTCAAAAACCAACGATACGGTGGTCGAAGTAGGCAAACCTAATGAGTTGAACACATCCAACAGAATCACATCCGTCAACATCACAGCCAAAAACAGCAACATGATATTGGAAAACGTAAACATATTCGGATGAAAGACGCCGCTACGGGCGATTTCCATCATTCCCCCCGAAGTAAGCACACCGACTAAAATCCCAACGGAGGCGACGGCCATAATGATATACCTTGGGGCTACCTTTGACCCAATGGCGGAATTGAGGAAATTGGCAGCGTCATTGGCTACCCCGACCATCAGGTCGGAGACGGCGAGCAGCATCAAAAGGTTTAGTATGATAAAAAAAATCGAGTCCATATTTACAAAATAAATTTTCTGCAAAAAAAACACTTTTTTGTTGAATTGTTACAAAAAAGTTAAGATTTTTTTTTTTGAACAAACAGTGTTTGGAACAGGATAGAGGTGTCATCCACACAATACATCCTGACAATGACAGATTTAATGAAGAATTTATTTTTTCAACAATACCCTGAAATAGCGCTTTACAGCGAAACAATACGAATCGGGTTAAGAAAATATGCTATCTTTGCCCGACTAAAATGTTGTTGTACTTTTGTTTTTTCAGATCAATGAAATATGAAATATAAATTGTTAGTGCTTGATGTAGACGATACGCTACTCAATAATGAACATCGGATTACTGCACGGACAAAAACTGCCGTGATCAAAGCGCAACAATTGGGCGTACGGGTTGTGCTGGCTTCGGGACGGCCTACTTACGGGGTAGTTCCTTTGGCTAAACAATTGGAACTGGATAAAAACGGAGGATTTATTCTTACCTACAACGGTAGTCAAATCATCAATATGCAAACCAATGAACTGATTTTTGAAAAGCGCATCAATCCGGAATTGCTGCCTTACCTGGAACGGAAAGCGGCGAAGAACAATTTTCCCATGTTCACCTATCATCAGGACACCATTTTTACCAATACTCCGGATAATCCACGGATTATCAGGGAGGCTGAACTGAACCGGATGAAAATAAGGGAGGTGTCAAAATTGGCCGAATCGGTCGACTTTAAGCCGTGTAAATGTATGTTAGTCGGTGAAGATGAAAATGCGTTAATCGCCTTGGAAACAATCTGGAAAAAGCGATTGGATGGTACGCTGGATGTGTTTCGCTCGGAAACGTATTTCCTTGAAATCGTTCCGCAAACGATCGATAAGGCATATACATTGAGTGTTTTGCTTGAAAACTTAAAAATCAAAACCGAAGAAATCATTGCAATCGGTAACGGAATCAGCGATGTGACCATGATCCAATTAGCCGGTTTTGGCATTGCCATGGGGAATGCGAAGGACTCGGTAAAGGCTTGTGCTGACTATGTTACGAGCAGTAATGAGAAAGACGGCGTCGCTTTGGCCATCGAAAAATTCATTCTTGCCGCTGTTTGGCCGACAGAAATACCGCTTGCCCAAATCAACAAAAGCGGAGCGCATGCCCTAACGGGCAATCTGGGGATTCAGTTTACGTATGCTTCGGAAGACAGGGTCGAAGCCACCATGCCGGTAGACCATCGTACGCGACAGCCTTTCGGGATTTTGCACGGAGGGGCTACATTGGCGCTGGCGGAGACAGTGGCCGGATTTGGTTCGATGATTTGCTGCCGGGCTGACGAAATAATGGTTGGCATGCAGGTGAGCGGCAATCATGTGTCTTCCGCCCACGAAGGTGATACGGTTCGAGCCGTAGCAACGATACTCCACAAAGGCCAATCGTCGCATGTATGGAATGTGGATGTATTCACCTCAACCGATAAATTAGTCTCAACAGTCCGCGTAGTAAACAGTGTGATGAAAAGGAGGTAGAACCTTATTTTACAGTTCTATAGAAACTGATAGCCTGACGTTTGTTTGGGGTTACATGAATCGTAGTGGAACCATTTTTGAAAACTTGAATGCTGTAGATGTAGGTGTCGTCTTCCGGGCGTGTCCGGACGGAAATATCAGCAGTTCCTTTCATGTCGAAATTCTCCGAATAAACCGTGATGGGAGCTGTAAAAACAAGCCCTTGTCCTCCGCCATAAGGAATACTGTAAGCCTGCCCGAAATAAGGCAGATGGGGGGCATTACCTCCGTATGCTTCGTGACGACGACGACGCCCCTGCTGAACTTGATGAAGTATTACGCGGGGCGGCGGGGGCTTTTTCCTGCTTTGCGGCTGTTGTCCTCGCTGCACGGGCGGCGGCTCTTCTGCTCGTAGGGGGCGCTAAACGGGCGGAATCGGGCTGAAACCATAACGCCTGTTCAAAAGCGACCAACTCTCCTTCGATGCGTTCCCGTTCAAGTTGCGCGGCTTCGGGTGATTCGCTATATGCGTTTATCGGAAGGTTCATCAGGTTTTCGGCTTTAACGATCTCCCCATCATACATACGGCGACGGAAATAATCATCAATCGTATACGTCCGGGCGTTATTGATATTGGATATCATAATCGGTTTGTTCGACACGTATGGGCGAATGTCTTCATATTGTACCCAGAACATGCCGGCTCTTTGTTGTTCGCCGAAGTCGGAATACATGCCAATAAGCGGACAAAGCGCCAAAATTTTTACATCGTATACCGAATTATTCTGGTCGAAATACCACGCTTCCTTTACATAAAATGCTTTGACCAATTCGGATGGAATGTCCACTTCGTTGATTATAAATGCTTCTCCTCCTTGCCCCCGGATTGTTTCATACATAATTTCATACGGGTCGAGCAAGCCGGTTTTGATGTCGAGAATATGATCGTCGTCAAACACTTCGTTGCCACTGAAAGGATTTTCATAGATGGGCAACGTGCCTTCCACTGCTAATTTGAAAATGGTATTAAACAAATTACCTTCCCCCCGTACCGCAGTTGTCGGATAATACAGCGGTGCATTTTTCTCTTTCAACATATCCAATTCCCGCGTTATAATCCGCAACCAGCGGGCGTTTCCTATATCCCTGTTCAACTGTTCGTTCATATTTTGCGCCCTCACTGTCAGTTCGGATAAACCGCTGCGTAGATTATTTGTTTGTTGGCTCTGTTCGGATCCCCGCGTCACCTGGGGAGTCCGGCGTTCGGTTTGGGCCTGCAACGAAATAACCCCCGACAAAGAGCCGGCTAAAATCAGTATAAAATAGACACGTTTCATATTACATTATTTTTTGTTATCGTATGGTTAATGCCAAGGAGCCGCGTATCGTTTCCTGTACGCCATTCGGCCCTATGGCTGTTATGTTTGTTACAATAAATTGTCTTCCCAAAGGATAGTCACGTAATCTGGTTCTCTGCTCCTGCGTAAACGAACCACTCTGCGAATTCACCGGAACGATATCACCCATTTGGTCTATAAATCTTAATTGAAACCCGGTGACCCTGTATTGAATATCCAAAACGCCATCGTCGATTCCGGCGAAAACACCTTCCGCGTCCATTATATTTCTCCTTGGAATGGATCCTTCGTAAATCTTTTGCAAAGCGCCCGAAGCGTCTCTGGATTCGATGTATGCCTGTGGCGGAGGTAAACGGCGGACACGAAATTCTTTGACGATGGAAATCGGGTTTCCTCCTGCTACATTCGCCCTCAGCGTAATATTGACGGACGTCACATCAGACGGAGGACGGGCTGTCCATACATTCCCGCTTTTATATGTCATCGAACCATCAGAAATTGATGCTGTTACACTTCCGCTTGGAACGCCCGGAATTGCCACCTCCAAATCATTTTCTATGCTTTCATACAACATATTCGTCAATGTAGGAGCAATGGTGGCTATTTGTTCCGTCACAAAATAGGATGAACTGAACGGATATTCGCGGTTCGGGCCCAAGACCATTTTCCCTTCAAAGAACTGTTGCCCGATAGCGCCTGCGCCGCCTGTATACCAGTCGTCCTGTAACGGAGTGTTCGAACCTGTCATAAAGATCTCCGGTCTTTGCGTCGTATCTAAGGCTGCAAGCACAATCTGCGCTCTGTAGGGCGTGCCCTGCATCACAATCTGGCTTTGCGGAATGACCATCGCTTCAATTTTATTCACACGGTAGGCTTCCACATCAATGACGCTGCTTTGGAGTGACGAAAGCACTTCGCCTTCCACATAACGGACGTCACTCTGCAATTTGGTCAGGATCGTAACGGCGGCTGCAACCGGCATCGTCTCAAACAGTACATTTTCCCAGTTCCGCCCGTTGGCAGAAGGAAGTTCCATATCCAACACCGATTCGATCACCTCCGTTTTTGCCGGATCGGTAACCAAACCGGCCATTTCAGTCCGGTAGGTTTCTATTCTTTCACGCAATTTGCGTCCTTCGCCGACGACCGGCGCCAGCATCACCCGCGCGGCAGCATCTAAATTCTCTTTCTGTTTGATGTCGTTGACATCTCCTGTTTTACCGTCGGCTTCCTGAACGATGAGTATCTTCAATTCTTCGAGGTAATTGAACAAATTATCCGATTCTGTTTTGACATTGCTCCCTTTGGTGTATTCATTGAGCGCCCTTGCGGGATATAAATTATACACAAACTCCAGATCCTGCATCGCTATTTCGTTGCGTTGCGTAGAAGTAGCGATGGACTTTTGCAGGCTTTCTTTGACCACTTCAAAACCGTCTAACACCTCCGAAGAAACATTCAGAGCCATCAGTGCGATAAAAACCAGATACATCAGGTTGATCATCTTCTGACGTGGCGAGTTGGGATTTGTTGATACGGCCATATTATTTGTCTAATCGTTTCATAAATCATTTATCTCATCTGCCCGTAAGGCGGTTGTTGCGGATAGGGCTGTCCCTGATAAGGAGACTGCGATCCAAACGGTATACCGCCTCCTACCGGCATACTTACCGTCATGGCCTGTAACAGACGGGTATATACCTGATTCAACTGCGACAGTAACTGCGCCATCTTTTCGTTTTCGGCACGGAACGCCGAACTGTCGACCACCGAATGGTCGTATGTTTCGCGGATGCGATTCAATCCTGCATTGATCAGATGGATGGTCTCCATTTGCGAACGCAGCCCATGCAAGTGCACTTCATAGAATTGATTCAAGCCGGTAAGGTGTTGATTCAACTGTTCCATCTGTTCTGCATAACCGCCCATTTTCTGCTCCGAATCGGCGCCTGAAATCGCTTTGCAGGAATTGACAATCGAATCGGAGACATCGCTTAGCGAACCCGTCACCGTATTAAAACGTTCCAAATTCTGGGCGACGGTCGACATTTGTTCGATATATGCCTGCGTGGCATCGGCCATATCGGCCATTTTTGAAATCTGATCGGCTGCCGCGCCTAATTTTTGGATGCTGAATGCAAGATTCTTAGCGTCTTCTTCGGAGACATTCAGCCCCATAGCCGCCAAACCGATATTGACGCTTTGCTGAGGCGTTGGCTGAGGTGGTGGAGGCATAGGCGGATAATAACCGGCAGGAGGCGGAGTTCCGGCTGCGATTGGGCTGCCTTCAAAGTTTCCGACAATCGTAGCGCCTCCCACAGAGACGCCACTACCCCCACCTCCCGTAATGATGGTATTGCCTTTGAAATCGGGACGGTCTAACGGGTTTTTGGAGGTCAATACCGGGAACACTTCTTCCCAATTATATTCACTGTGTGGCCGTTCAAAGGCGGAAAGAAAAAACACCAATGCTTCGACGATCAGTGAAAAGCATAATATCTCATTTGCATAAGGCAAATGGACAATTTTAAACATGGCTCCGATGACGACAATGGAAGCCCCCCAACTGTAACAAAAACTCAGTATTCGTCTCCCTGTTTCACTGGAGAGGAACATTTCCAACCGGTTTTTATATCTTTGATATTTCCCCATTATATTTAATTATGAATTACGATTATATTGAATAATTGAATGATGATTTGCGAATTTTTAAATTTTTTATTTTTTAAATTGTTCATACACAGTATGCAGCGTATCTACCTTCTCCTTTTCGCATTTGAAAAACCGACTTGTGTACGCACGGTACGAAAGCCGATATACGAACGCTGTTCGTTCTGATATTCAAATGTACGCATATCCGAGCGGATAAATTGCGTCACATCTTTCCATGATCCTCCACGTACCACTTTCTGTTTCATCGCATACGGGTCTTCTTTGGCTGCATCGTAGTGTAAATCGGGATTCAGGTCGCTTGTCTGGCTTAACCCCGATTCGGTATACGTCGATGATGTCCATTCGGCTACATTTCCAGCCATATCGAATAATCCAAATTCGTTCGGTGGGAACGAGGCTACACGTGCAGTAATCAGATGACCGTCTTCGGTATAATTGCCATCCCCCGGTTTGAAGTTAGCCATAAAACAGGCTTGATCATCCAGTATATCGACAGATGACCAGGGGAATTTATTTTCACTTTTTCCGGCGCGCGCCGCATATTCCCACTCTGCTTCGGTCGCCAGACGGAAAGGCTCAATGAGTTGTCCGGCAGGGATATTTGCGTTTTGCTTGTAATTTTCCGTGCGCCAGACGCAAAAGGCGGTGGCCTGTTCCCACGATACGCCGACAACCGGATAATCATCGTATCCCGGATGGATGAAATACAGCCGGAGATACGGATCATTGTGGGCATTTGTGAAATCGTTGATCCAACTTGTTTCGTCGGGATAAATATTCACAATGCGGGTATGCAGGAAGTCGTAGGGCGAACTGAGCGGACGGGTGATCGTCTCATTGACAACACGTCCGTTGGCGTCAATATATGCCGTATCTTTTGAAATCATGACAATGGCATCCGGATCGATTTCGATATCCGTATTCCGTTCCCTTAGAAACGGGTCCAGGTTGTTCCGGCGCAAAGCGGCAGCTACATGATCGTACCATTCGTAGCGATACCACATTTGCGATTTGTCGAGGCTTACTTCTCCTGTGACGGGATGGACATAATTCACGCTTTCGATGGCGCGCTGTTCATCTTCGTTGGCGCGTCGCCAGGGGATCGGACGTTTCCAGTCCAAATGCGGAGTGACCGGATCGCCATAGCGGTCTTCCGTGATTTTAAAAAGTTCGTTTCCGCCGTAAGCCGGATCGGCCAGCCGTTCACGGATGATCGAATCCCGCACATGGTGTACAAACTGACGGTATTGTGCATTGGTGATTTCCGTTTGATCCATCCAGAACGATTCAATTGAGATGCCTTTTGTTTCGGGATTAAATCCCCAAAGGCTGTCCTGATCGGCAGGCCCCATTACAAATGAACCTCTCCGAATCAAAACCATTCCGAAAGGGGCCGGTTCGTTATACGAAGCCGATCGAACGCCTACCAATTCGCCTCCATCTCCGGAAAACAGACTTCCGCACGATGTTAATACAATGATTACTATGAGTATGCAAACTATTTTTTTCATATTAGCACATTCTATCTATTTATTTTTCTTTTATAAGATACGTATACTTTTATGTCTATTCCTTTTGCCTTTCGGCTTTTCCAATTCAACCTTGTATGACAGCATTAATTCATGACTCCCCATTTTCGAAATAACCGACGTAGGGAAATCGTAGGCATATCCCAACCTGACCCGATTTATCTCTGCGCCAAAATAAAGGATGACCGCATTCACTCCGGCCATATCGTTGATACGAACTCCTAAACCTCCATTATACATTTTATTATACACTATTCTTGCTGTTAAATCGCCAGCCGCCATTTGTAGGTTCGTTTGAACAAAAAGTGAA
>Ga0099364_10008291_pt1 | contig 14643 bp, 10 predicted proteins | sample TergutTh196P3_FD_73070 | JGI IMG/M metagenome (GOLD analysis project Ga0099364, IMG submission 73070) | Microcerotermes parvus P3 segment gut microbial communities from Pointe-Noire, Republic of the Congo - Th196 P3 | ecosystem: Host-associated > Arthropoda: Insects > Digestive system > Gut ... | reverse complement strand
GAAACTCCTGTCCGTTTATTTTCCTTTCGCTCGTTTCTGCTGCCGCCGCCAATGTAATACGCTTCCCCGACCGCTTTTTCATACTCTTTCACCAACAATTAAGTGATACACCTGCCGTAAAAAGGCGTCCTAAAAATCGTTGGGGTGCTTTTGGAAAAGTCAAGTCTCATTTCGTGAACTTTTTGTGTATTTTTCTGCAACTGCTTTGCTGACTGTTGACGCTACGGAAAGATGAAATCCGTCCGGCGTCTCGATTAACTCATAGTTCATGATCATTCTTCTGTTGTCGGGGAACATTTGCCGTTTTCTCTCCAGCATATATTTTACGACACTTTTTGACTCGGCGTCGGGCATCAGGGGTTTTAGCATTTTTTCTATTTTCTTTCGGTCTTTGTGTCCGCTATCTTGCATTATCGAGAAATTCCAAAGCATCATTGACAGCATGATTGCCTTTTCGTGCTCAGCTTTGTCGTCAGTATCAATTGTTTCCATAAATGGTTCGCCGTACTCCAGCAAGATATCTGACATCTTTTCAAGAGAGCTATCCCTTATCACATCGTGGTTATCACCGAACCGTTCTGATAGATGGTGTTTCATCCGTGTTAAAGTCTCGTCGCTGACTCCGCAATCTTCTTCCGTTGGTTTTTCCTGGGTTTTTGTTTCCTCTATTAGATGTTTTCGCTGTTTGCTCCTGTTCTTCAGTTTATCTTTGCGTCCTTTCTTTTTCATGGCACTATTTGCTTTTCCTCCATACCGTTATTCGCTGATTTCGGTAGTAGAATAGCACTAAACAGTATCGCATTCAAGGCATTTTGTCCTTAACCTGTTGACATTGGTTTGCCAACAGGTAACCGTAATACCGCTCAGACCCGCAATGGCGAATACTTATTGGCTTACCTGTGAACTGTACCCGCCAGCTCATAAATTGTAGAAAATGCTGAACAATGAGTTTTCCGTCTCTTTGGAATCGCTTCTAAATGATATAAAAGACGCACTCAGCGAGGCGTAGCAGATGTTATTAATACTTTCTAGGGGAGGTAATTATGAAACGTGCAAGCCTGAAAATCGCAGTTTTTATCCCGGCGATCGCAGTACTGGTTATAGGAGTAGCCATTATGGTCATCGTTGTCGGCATGGTATCTTCTTATTCCACGCAGAGCCTGACAGACGATTTGATTGAAACAACGGTAAACGAGTACGCAAATAAATTCGAAGCGATAAGCAATCGCGGGTATTCGTCGGTGCAAGCCCTTGCCCCTGTGGTGAACTCAATCCGAATGACGTCAGATACTCCGCGCGAGGACATTGTGGACATTCTGGCACAAGCTCTTGCTTCAGACAGGGCGCTTTTGGCTCTGTGGACTTGCTGGGAGCCAAACGCCTTTGACGGTAAAGATGCTCAGTACATAAACGCCAACGGATACCACGACAGCACGGGCCGGTTTGTCCCTTATGTGTTCCGGGACGGCATTTCAATTAGCTTTGAGCCGCTAATTGATTATGACCACCCTGTGGAAGGGATGTACTATCAGGGGGCAAAAAACTCCGGTAAATCATTTATTACCGACCCGTATCCATATGAAGTCGGAGGTACGACCATCGTTATCTATTCCATTGCCATCCCGATTATTGAAAATGGCATAGCCATCGGTGTCATGGGTATGGATATTAGCCTTGAAGATGTCAGCAACATCATGAACAGCGCAAGCATTATTGATGATGGATACCTTTGCGTCCTTTCGCCCGGCGGTTTAGTTGCCACGCACAGAAACGCAAGCATGGTTCTTGAAGACTATAGGATTGCATGGCTGAAAAACTACTCGGCGCAAATAGATCAGGTGCGTGAAAGAGGCGGGAAGTTCAGTGTTATCGCCTATTCCGATGTAACGAACACAAATATGAGGTTTTTAGGCACCGGCATAATGATTGGCGGAACGCAGGGTTATTGGGTTGTCTGTGGCTTTGTCCCCGAAAAAACTGTGAACGCGGCATCCAATCAGTTGGTTTGGCTGGTTATTTGCATGGGGTTAGCTCTTATTGTCATTTCCGGCTTAGTGATTCTGCTGCTGATAAGCAATGGCCTGAAAAAAATGCCTGTGATAACATCGCTGGCCGAGCGCCTTGCCCAGGGGGATGTCAGTAGCATAAACATACACACCGACACGTCACCGACTAAAAATGAGATTACGCTTCTTGAACGCGCTTTTGCTAATATTTCGGACAGCATTAAAAGGCAAGCTACGGTTATGGAAGCTATAGCAAACGGAGACTATTCTGTTGATATACCTGTACGCTGCGACGGCGATGTGATGAACAGGGCCATCAATCATATGCTCGACATGACAAACGACACATTAAATCAAATAAACCAGTCATCCGTGCAAGTAGCCGGCGGTGCGAAGCAAATTGCGGACGGCGCTCAATCCCTCGCGCAAGGCTCGTCAGAGCAGGCCGCTACCGTGGAGCAGCTTTCCTCGTCCATCACTGAGATCGAGCAAAAGACGAAAGATAACGCAAACAGGGCCGGGCGCGCCTCCACACTTGCCGATACTATAAAAGGCAACGCCGAAAAGGGCAGCCGTCAGATGGATGAAATGATGGACGCCGTAAATGATATTAACCAAGCCAGCCAGAGCATCGGCAAAGTAATCAAGGTTATTGACGATATAGCTTTCCAGACCAACATTCTCGCCCTCAATGCCGCCGTGGAAGCCGCCCGCGCTGGACAGCACGGCAAGGGCTTTGCTGTTGTCGCGGAAGAAGTCCGCAACCTGGCCGCAAAGAGTGCGGAAGCGGCCAAAGAAACCGGGAATCTGATTCAAAACTCGACAGAAAAAGCGGAATTGGGTTCGCGAATAGCAAATGAAACTGCCGCCAGCCTTGCGGAGATTGTTTCAGGCATCAATGACAGCAGCCTAATCGTGGCCGAGATCGCTCAGTCCTCAAATGAGCAGTCCGCCGGTATTGAGCATATCAACATCGGCATTGGCCAAGTGGCGCAAGTCGTTCAGCAAAACAGCGCATCTGCCGAGGAGGAATCCGCCGCTGCTGAGGAAATGAGCGGACAATCCGCCATATTGCAGGATTTAGTGGCGCAGTTCAAACTTAAAAATAGCGGAAACAGATGGTTGGCATCAGACCCCAGAACGGCTATGAAACAGCGTGCAATGCCGGATAAAACCGCGTATTCGCCTAATGGCAGCAGAGATTATGGGAAGTATTAAAAGGAAAAGGACGGACAAAAATGAAAAAGATGAAGTAACTACTCAGAACCTTGCGCTCGGACGGCTGCGAGAGACTGCAGAAAGTCCTCCAAGTTTAAGATAAAAGGTGCGGAAAGCATCAGCTTAAACGCTAAACGTCAGCCGCCGGAGCTGCCAAATCGCACAGACTCTATACATGGCGAGGACAGTCCACAAGCGATATTAAGCGGCGTTTTTGATAGGCTTTAAACAATGTCAAAAGATTGATCCGGAAAACCCAACAGTGTTTTTTGGGGGAGCAATTATGCTTGCCAGAATAAAGAGCAAGATAGTCATTCCTGGCGCGGTAATACTGGTGATGCTTGTCGGTATGATAGTTTCGTTTGTGTCAATTGCTGTGACGAACCTTTCTCGTGACCAGATGATCGAGCGTGTGCAAGGGGCTTCCCGTTATGTGTTCGTACATCTCACCAACCTTGAAAACCGGGTAAGGGGGGTTTCCGGCGCCGTTGCCAACGAGTATGAAGTATCGCGGAGCATGAGAGCGTGGAACGCCGATTCCGACAGAGAAGCAATCAGGCAAAACCTTATCGACTATCTGACCCCGGTTGCGCACCAAATGGCGGTAGACAGCTTTGTATTGCATGATGCGTTGGGGAATGTCGTCTTGCGGCTGCATGCGCAAGACCAATATGGCGACTCCGATATGCATTTGCCATGGGTAGGCGCGTCATTGGGTGGTCAAGGCGTTGCCGCGGCTTTCGCTTCTACCCCGACTATGCCGCTTGGCATGTTCTCCGCTGCGCCTATTGTGCATGATGGTGAAGTTGTCGGTTCGCTGGCGAGCCTGATTTTCCTGCACACAGAAACGTTTGTGGACTATTATTCAGAACTGTTCGACGCCCAGATTGCAATCTATGCCGGGAATACCTGCATAGCGACTACGTTGCGCGCGGAAGATGGCGGACGCGCAGCCGGTACAGTTCTGGACAACGAGCATATCGTCAGTGCTGTTTTGAGCCAAGGACAGACATTCGTGACAGAGGAAACGCTGTACGGGGAACGATACGAGGCTTTATACGCGCCGCTTAAAGGATTTGACGGCGCGAGTATTGGCATGTTCTTCATTGGGTTTTCAAACGAGGAAGCAATTGCTGCGAATACTGCATTGCTGCGCAGTATTACCGTTATTGGCATAATCGGGCTTTTGGTATCAATTCTTGTGGTACTTTATATCGCCGACAAAATTAGCAAGCCGCTTCGCATCTTGACGCAGCGGCACAGCATGACCGCTCAAGGAGATATTGAATTCAGAGCCGATGAGCCTGACGAGCGGTTCGTAATTGATGAGTATGTATACCGCAAAGACGAAGTTGGCGAGCTGTACAGGGCATATGACTCGATGCGCGTACGCATAGAAACTTCAATAATCGAAAAATCACGCATCGAGGCTGCGGAGCTTGCGAACCTCGCGAAATCTGAATTTCTTGCCAATATGAGCCATGAGATAAGGACGCCGATGAACGCAATTATAGGCATGTCCGAGCTTGCCTTATGCGAGGACAACATAAATGCTGCACGCGATTATATGCGCACGGTCAAGCAGGCCGGCACCAACCTTTTGTCAATCATCAACGACCTATTGGACTTTTCAAAGATAGAAAAAGGTACGCTTGAAATTTTAAGCGAGGAGTATTCCTTTTCATCCCTGATAAATGACGTCGTCAATATCGTCAGGGTCAGGGTCGTCGAAAAACGCTTGCGTTTCGCCGTAAACATAGACAGCGATATTCCGGAGTCGCTTATTGGCGACGACAACCGTATACGCCAGATAATACTGAATTTGCTTGGCAACGCGGTCAAATACACCGACGACGGTTACATATCCCTTACCATAAGTGGCGAGACAACCTCACAGCACGACGTATGCCTGCATGTTGACGTTGAGGACTCAGGTTTAGGTATCAAGCCTGAGAATATTGGCGAGTTGTTCCAGCCTTACACCCGCTTTGACCTGGAAAAGAACAGAAGCATCGAAGGCGCTGGGCTAGGGCTGATGATAACAAAAAATATTGTCGGGGCGATGGGCGGTGACATCGCAGTTGTTTCCGAGTATGGAAAGGGCAGCAAGTTTTCCGCCACGATCCCTCAAAAAACTCGCTCCCATGTCGCTGTGGCCGCCGTACTTCAGCCGGAAAATAAAAAAACCATCGTTTATGAGCGCCGGGAACTGTATGCGCGATCCATCGGGTACGCGGCGAGCAGCTTGGGGTTTGAATGCTTGATAGTAGACGATGAGAATCAATTTCTTGAGCGCCTCGCCGGCGGCGGATATCAATTTGCCTTCATTCCAACTGCAATAATTGAAAGAAACAAAGAAATTCTGCTAAAACAAAACGCGAGGACGACTATATTTGTCCTCATGGACTTCGGCGAATCGACGCCTGAGACGGTTTTCAAGACAATACACATGCCTGTGCACTCAATATCGATCGCAAATGCGTTAGGCGGCGCATCCGAGAGCTGCACATATCGTGAAGGCATCAAGCATGCGCCAAAGTTCACAGCTCCGGAAGCAAGAATACTTATAGTTGACGATGTCCGCACAAACTTGATATTAGTCGAAGGGCTGCTTCTAAAACACAATATACAAATAGACACATGCCTATCGGGGCTTGCGGCTATTGACCATGTGAAAACCATCAAGTATGACATGATTTTTATGGATCACTTCATGCCCGGGATGGATGGGATAGAGGTGACAAAAACGATTCGTTCGCTCAAAGACGAAGATGATTTCTATGCCACTGTGCCAATTATTGCCTTGACTGCAAATGCCATATCCGGCATGAGGGAAACGTTTCTGGAAAACGGGTTCAGCGATTTCATGTCAAAGCCTGTAGATTCAGCAGAGCTTAGCGACGCTGTCATGAGATGGCTGCCGAATGCAAAGCTAATTAAAGGATCATTGAGGGCGCGCGTTGAAAAGAATAGGATTTCGGACATACATATAGACGGGCTTGATGTAAATGCCGGCATCGCCCGCACAGGAGGGAACCTCGAATTTTACTTTGAAATTCTTGCGGCGTTCCATTTAGACGGCATGATGAAAGGGACGGAAATAAGAGCCTGCCTTGAATCAAACGACATTCCGCTATACACTGTCCATGTTCACGCGCTCAAAAGCGCTGCAGCTAACATTGGTGCCATAGGCCTGTCCGAAGCTGCTCATGCTTTGGAAATGGCTGCGGAGCAAGAAGATTTGGAATATATCGACTCGCACAGCGAACAATTCCTTTTGAGCTTGGGTAATATGCTCAGTAGTATAGAGCGATATATAGAGATTACATAGCTGTTTTGGCAGCCATATGGTATCATGGCATCAAAGCTAAAAACGAGGTAATCAAAATGGAAAACCAGATTCTAATCATCCGCGGGATGTCGTGCGCAGCCTGCGCCGGGCGGATCGAGAAAGCAGTTCAGAAGATGGACGGCGTCTTTCAAGCAAGCGTAAACCTTGCCGGCGAAAAGCTGTTCGTCGAATACGACGGCGCGACGCTGAATCTCAACGACATTAAGCAGACGGTTTCAAAAACCGGATATGAAGTGGTCGAAAAGCCGGCGAGCACGTTAGACGAAGACAAAGCCCAAAAGGAAAAGGATATTCAAATACTATGGACAAAATTCATAATATCAGCAGTTCTATGCCTGCCTCTTTTCTACATCGCAATGGCGCCGATGATAAGATTTGTCAGCTTGCCCTTCCCGCAATCACTGGACATGACGACATACCCGTTAAAGTTCGCGTTGCTACAGCTGGCGCTGACTATACCGATCGTTATCTCAGGGCATAAGTTCTACACGGTTGGATTCAAGGCTATGTGGCAGCGCAGCCCGAACATGGACTCATTGATTGCCATCGGCACATCGGCGGCGTTTCTTTACAGCCTGTACAACACGATTCTTATCATTGCCGGGAGCACACACGCGGTGCATATGCTATACTTCGAGACGGCGGGAGTAATCGTCACGCTGATTCTGCTAGGCAAAACGCTTGAAGCCATAACAAAAGGGAAAACAAGCGAGGCTCTTAAAAAACTCTTAGGTCTTGCACCGAAAACAGCTATCATCATACAATATGACAGCAGTTCAGACACAGTCGGAACCGAGAAAGAAATCCCTATAGACCAAGTTGAGATTGGCGACATTATTCTAGTAAAACCCGGCGCGAAAATCCCCGTAGACGGCACGGTTACGGAAGGCTACTCCGCTGTGGATGAAGCCATGCTGACAGGCGAGAGCATGCCGGTAGACAAAACGGCCGGCGCAACCGTATACGCCGCAACGATCAACACCACCGGAGCATTCCGGTTCCGCGCTGATAAAGTAGGCGCCGATACCGCACTGGCGCAAATTATCAAATTAGTCGAGGACGCACAGGGGAGCAAAGCACCTATCGCCGCGATTGGCGACAAAGTGGCGGCCTATTTCGTGCCAATAGCCTGCCTTATCGCGATAATAGCCGGCACTGCATGGTATCTTGCCGAAGGCAATATTGAGTTTGCATTGACAGCGTTTATCGCCGTGCTTGTTATCGCCTGCCCTTGCGCACTCGGTCTGGCAACGCCTACCGCCATCATGGTTGGCACAGGCAAGGGCGCGGAAAACGGAATTTTGATCAAAAGCGGCCAGGCTCTCGAAGTTGCGCATAAAGCCGACACGATAGTATTTGATAAAACCGGCACGATAACCGAGGGTAGCCCAAGAGTAGTAGATGTGCTGACCGCCGAAGGCACGCTTGCAGATAATCTTTTGCAACTCACGGCTTCCGCCGAAAAAGGTTCGGAGCATCCCCTGGGGCAAGCAATCGTAAACGACGCGGCGGAAAAAGGGCTTGAAATATTGCCGGCGGACAACTTCAGCTCCATTACCGGGCGCGGTATTGAAGCAGTAATAAGCGGCAAGGCTGTTCTTGCGGGAAACCGCAAACTGATGGACGAGCGCGGCGTACCCCTCGCTGCGTTGGAATCGGACTCAGATAGGCTGGCGGAGTCCGGCAAAACCCCGATGTATGTCGCCATTGATGGCAGGCTTAGCGGTATAATTGCTGTTGCCGATGTAGTGAAACCAAGCAGCAAAGCGGCCATTGAGATCTTGCATAAAATGGGTGTACAGGTAGCCATGATTACGGGCGATAACAAAAAAACAGCTGCCGCCATAGCGAAACAAGTCGGCATTGACAGGGTGCTTTCCGAGGTGTTGCCGCAGGATAAATCAGGCGAGGTGCAGAAACTGCAAAATGAAGGGCGGAAGGTAGCGATGGTTGGTGACGGCATTAATGACGCACCCGCCTTGATCCAGGCTGATATAGGAATCGCGATTGGTTCCGGGACGGACGTCGCCATTGAATCCGCCGACATTGTGCTGATGCGCTCAGACCTCATGGATGTTCCGACGGCAATCCAACTCAGCAAGAAAACAATCACCAACATCAAGCAAAACCTGTTCTGGGCGTTTCTGTACAACTCGACATTGATACCAGTCGCGGCAGGCGTATTGCATATCTTCGGCGGCCCGCTCTTAAACCCCATGCTTGCAGCAGGTGCGATGGGGCTCAGTTCAGTTTCTGTATTATCAAACGCACTCCGGCTTAAGCGGTTTAAACCATATGCTTTATAACAAAGAGTTGAACTAAGAATTATCGTTAAAATGATTGCTATTTTGGTTTGATTTGATATAATGAATCACCGTGCGAGAGCACAAGCGGTTACAGAAGCCGGTTAGGAGGAATATAATGAAAAACATCACCAGAAAACTGATAGCGGCTCTTTTAGTTTCCATGCTGCTGACTGCGGTAGCATGCGGGGGGCAAACGAATAACACGACGGAATCCGTCGCGCCGGCGGATACGAGCACACCTGCGGGCACGAGCGCACCCGCAGCCTCTTTTACCACGGTGGAAAATGGACTGCTTGTTATGGCGACTAATGCAGAATTCCCGCCCTATGAGTTTTGGGAAGGCGATAGAATCGTTGGCATTGACGCCGAGATAGCGGGCGCTATAGCCGGCAAGCTTGGCCTCACGCTGCGCATCGACGACATGGAATTCGGCTCGATAATCGCGGCAGTCACAGCCGGAAGAGCCGACATGGGCATGGCGGGCATGACAGTCACAGAAGAACGTATGCAGAGCGTGAATTTTTCCACGAGTTATGCAACGGGCGTTCAGGTCATTATTGTAAGTGAAGGTTCCCCCATAACAAGCGTAGACGACCTGTTTGACATTGGCGGCTATGACATTGGAGTTCAAGAATCAACGACCGGAGACCTATACACAACATGGGATCTTGAAGACGAGGGACTTGCGACTATTCACCGCTATGTCAGGGGAGTAGATGCCGTCATGGCTCTTAACGCCGGCAGGGTGGACTGCGTAGTTATCGACAACGAACCCGCCAAGGCATTTGTAGCCGCCAACCCCGGGCTTGTCATACTGGAAACGGAGTTCGCCGTAGAAAACTACGCCATAGCGTTTTCCAAGGACAACGAGGCGCTCAAGGACGCAGTTGACGCCGCACTGGTTGAACTTATTGCCGACGGGACAGTTCAAGCGATTATTGATAAATATATTACTGCTGATTAGGATCTGACTGCAAATAAAGTCGGCAAGATGTCGAGTTTATTTCATACAGTTCCTTGGAGGTTTTTCATTGCAGGAATGGTTTGAGGAAATCAGAGGACAGTTTATCCTCAACTTCATAGACGGCGACCGTTGGCGGTTTCTTCTTAACGGGCTCGGCGTCACGTTGAGGATAACCTTTTTCTCGTTGCTGATAGGCCTTGCGATAGGCGTCGTGGTGGCTATCGTACGCTCGACATACGACAAAAACGCCGGAAGTATAAGAAGCGCTCCGGGCCGCTTTATTCTCGGTTTTTTCAACGTACTGTGCAAGATTTATCTGACTGTGATACGCGGCACGCCAGTAGTGCTGCAGCTGCTGATATTCTGGCTTGTAATACTAATCAGCGTCAGGGACACCGTTCTTATAGGCATAACGGCGTTCGGCATCAATGCCGGCGCATACATTGCAGAAATATTCAGAAGCGGCATTATGTCCATCGACAACGGCCAGTTTGAAGCGGGGCGCAGCCTGGGATTCAACTATTTACAAACAATGTGGTATATAATCATCCCGCAAGCTTTCAAAAATGTCCTTCCCACGCTTGCAAACGAATTCATTGTGTTGCTGAAAGAAACTGCGGTGGTTGGGTATATTGCAGTTCAAGATCTTACAAAAGGAGGGCATATAATAGTCGGGCGAACCTATTCGGCGTTCATGCCACTCATTGCCGTAGCGCTCGTTTATCTCATACTTGTAATGTTCTTCACGTGGCTTGTCGGCATACTGGAGAGGAGGCTGAGAAGCAGTGAGCGATGATATACTCATAAAAACGCAAGGGTTGGAAAAGCATTTTACAGGCGGCGAGATACGCGCTCTCAATGGGATCGACATTGAGGTGCATAGAGGCGAAGTTGTCGTCGTGATCGGGCCGTCCGGGAGCGGAAAATCAACTTTTCTGCGCTGCCTTAATCTGCTTGAAACGCCGACCGGCGGTACGGTCACGTTTGAGGGTGTGGATATCACCGATACCAAGGTCAATATAAACGTCCACCGCCAGAAAATGGGAATGGTTTTTCAGCATTTTAATCTCTTTCCACAAATGACGATTATTAAAAACATGACGATCGCACCGATTAAACTGCTCGGATTGCCGAAGGAGGATGCAAAAAGTAAAGCGGAGGCGCTTTTAGAGCGCGTTGGACTGTCCGATAGAGCTGATGCTTACCCAAGCCAGCTTTCCGGCGGGCAAAAACAGCGCATTGCAATAGTGCGCGCGCTGTGCATGGATCCGGACGTTATGCTGTTTGACGAACCCACAAGTTCGCTTGACCCTGAAATGGTTGGAGAGGTTCTGGACGTTATGAAACAACTCGCCCGCGATGGGATGACAATGGTCGTCGTGACTCATGAGATGGGTTTTGCCAAAGAGGTGGGAACCCGGGTCATTTTTATGGACGAAGGCAAAATCGTAGAAGAAAACAGCCCCGAAGAACTGTTTTCAGCACCGAAAAGCAGCAGACTGAAAAGCTTTTTGGCAAAAGTATTATAAGGAAATATAACAGAAAAATGACGAAAGAATTTGAAATCGGGCCGATACGGCCACCAAGCGAAGCGGAAAGCCTATTGCTGCGAATAACCCGTAATTGTCCGTGGAACAAGTGCAAATTTTGTACTTTGTATAAAAAGCACAAATTCAGCACACGGTCATTTGAGGATATAAAAGCCGATATCGACCAGGTTGCTTCATATAGAAGAAACATTCTCGACGGGATTCCGGAAGATCTGAATGAACTGCCTGCAGAGACCGCTGAGAGGTATCTTTATGTAATGCGGTGGATTGCCGGTGGGGAGGAGTCTGTATTCCTGCAGGACGCGAATACAACGGTTTTATCTTATAATAAGCTTTTGGAGATCCTCGAATATCTCAGGGAAAAGCTGCCAAAGGTAAAGAGAGTAACGTCGTATGGCAGGGTTGACTCTTTGGCGAAATTTTCCCAGCAGCAGCTAATTGAGCTGAAAAAAGCGGGTCTTGACCGGATACATTCCGGATATGAATCCGGCAGCGACAAAGTGCTGGCGCTGCTGAACAAAGGCTATACTAAAGCGCAGGAAATCGAAGCCGGCAGGAAAGTAAAAGCAGCGGGGATTGAGCTTTCCGTGTATTATATGCCGGGATCCGGCGGAAAAGAACTGTCTGAAGACAACGCTGTTGAGACTGCGGATGTGATAAACAGAGTTAATCCCGATTTTGTCAGGATAAGGACGTTCGTTGCGCAAAAGGGTACGGAATTGTTTGACGATATAAACGCCGGACGAATGACAGAATGTACCGATAAAGAAAAGATGCTGGAACTGAAAAAGATGATTGAGAACATAGACGGCGCTGATGGGCATTTATACAGCGACCACGTCATTAATCTTTTCGAAAACGTTAATGGCAATATGAGCTCTGATAAGGAAAAAATGCTGTCTGTGTTTGAAGATTTCCTAAAGCTTGATATTGCGGAACAGCGCATATATCAAACAGCCCGCCGCATGGGTATGTTGAGGTCTTTGGCTCATTTAGCCCAGCTTAACGGCAGGCAGCAAGAGACAATAGTGGCATATCTTTCGCAGCTTAGCAGTGATGATGAGTTTGAGGCATTCCTCTCAAAGCTGCTTAGAAGGTACATTTAACATAACCGGAGGCGACAGAGTAGTCATGCACCTAACGGTTCATTATTATGTCGCGAATACAGCTATCGACGTGAAAAACGTCATATTCTTTCTCTTACATATGGCACAAAAAAACGTATATGCTGTGGCAGACAGTAGACAGGTATTGTTGATTTATTCACGCAATCACCTAAATTCCGTCATAAACAAACGAAAAACAGTGGATATTCGCTATTGAAAAAAACTGCTTTCAGTAGTATAATCAATAGTCGGTATTAAAGTAAAATTATTACTTTGTTTTTAAATAAGTAAAGACTAGGCAATGGCTGAAGCAGTTGCCATGACAGGTGTTATATGGAATTTACTGAGCTGGAACGCCACCTCAAGAGCGGGGAGCGATGCCATTTTGTTGGTATTGGCGGAGTTTCTATGTCACCGCTTGCAGAGATTCTATTTGGAATGGGCCTCAATGTGACAGGTTCGGATATGAACGAAAGCCAGGCTATATGCAAACTGCGCTCAATCGGGATTGACGTAACTGTCGGACACTGTGCACAGAGTGTGCATGGGGCGGGATATATAATCCGTACAGCTGCCGCGCGAGATGATAATATCGAAATCAAAACCGCACGCGAATTGGGGATACCGGTTTTTGAGCGCGCGCAGGCTTGGGGCTATATTATGCGCAAGTACAAGCACGCTATATGTATTGCCGGTGCACATGGCAAGACGACGACGACATCCATGGTTACGCATATCCTGTTGTCGGCCGAGGTTGACCCCACTATAATGCTTGGCGGAAAGCTGCCGGTATTAGGCGCAGGGCATCGTGTAGGTAAAGGTGATGTGATCGCACTTGAGTCATGCGAGTATTATAATTCATTTCATTGCTTTTGCCCGACTGTCGCGATTATTCTAAATGTAGACGCAGATCATCTCGATTTCTTTCGTGATATAGACGACTTAAAAAGCTCTTTCCGCAAATTTGCCTCACTTGTCCCGGACACCGGCCACATAGTATGCAATAGCGACGACGATAACACAATGAGGGCGCTTGCGCCGCTCGGGCGTGAATTGTTTACATTTGGCATGGGCGAAAACGCTCGTGTACGCGGGATAAATGTGTGCCACACCGGGAGAAATCCTTCGATGGACGTCTTATACGATGGCAAGTTTCTATGCAAAGTAACCTTGCAAGTACCCGGCGTCCATAACCTGAAAAACGCACTTGCGGCGACTGCCGCAGCGATTACAATTGGGATACCGGTAAAAGCGATTGAGGAAGGCCTCTACGGCTATAATGGAGTCGGTAGACGGTTTGAGTATAAAGGCAGCTTTAACGGAGCGGATGTTTACGACGACTATGCGCACCATCCCAGTGAGCTGCATGCTACGCTCGATGCGGTCTCCTCACTGGAATATGAACGCATCATTCTGGCTTTCCAGCCGCACACATTCTCAAGGACGCGCGCATTGTTCTCAGATTTTGTAACTGAACTATCGAGGGCTGACTTCACGTTTCTGGCGCAAATATATGCCGCTCGCGAGAAAAACGATATTGGAATCACTTCAGGAGTTCTGGCGGAAGCGGTTCCCGGAGCCCGCTGCTGTGCAACTCTTCCGGAACTTGCAGATGAAATCGCGACTATTGCGCGTAAGGGAGATATCATACTGACTGCCGGCGCCGGCGATATCTACACCGTCGGAGAAACGCTTATCAGTAAATGACACATGAAATGCCGCATAGTGCGCGACGCTATCGGCGAGCCGTGTGTGTTTGTGATGCCAAATGGAGGATCCAAAATGGTAAAGGAAGAAGACAAGGTTGATAACATGCCTGACAATCAGGATGCTATTGAGGACGCTGCCGAAGACACAGCTGAAGACACAGCTGAAGAAGTAGCCAAAGACGCAGACGAGGACGAAGTCGCAGCCGAGGACGTTGCCGAAGATGAGGACGAAGTCGCAACTGAAGACGTTGCTGAGGATGAGGGCGAAGTCGCAACTGAAGACGTTGCCGAGGATGAGGACGAAGTCGCAGCCGATGACGTTGCCGAGGATGAGGACGATGATACAGCCGAGAACGAAGCTGAAGATGAGGTTGTGGAGGAAGGCAGGGGCAAGAGTGCTCTGTTCTTGATTGATTCTGCGTATAATGGATT
>Ga0099364_10008290_pt1 | contig 14643 bp, 11 predicted proteins | sample TergutTh196P3_FD_73070 | JGI IMG/M metagenome (GOLD analysis project Ga0099364, IMG submission 73070) | Microcerotermes parvus P3 segment gut microbial communities from Pointe-Noire, Republic of the Congo - Th196 P3 | ecosystem: Host-associated > Arthropoda: Insects > Digestive system > Gut ... | reverse complement strand
GCAGTGTTTTTGGACAAGTTAAAAGTCAAAAAAATATCTATACATTCCAGATATATCAGGGATGTGTTTTTGCTAAAGTCTAAATTTGTTACATTTTTATTAGACCCTTTTGAAAGAGACGAGCATCGAAAATGCGTTATGTTTTCACCGGTTATGGTGATGATATGCGTCCTAAATTTACCGTCGGCGTTATACGTATAACTGTAAGTAAAATTAGTATCATCCCAATACTTATTCCACATATTAACTTCATCATCAGGGGGGTGAAGTGTATGAGCCTCTATCGTTCCATCCCCCCAATCAATGGTCATATCGCCGACTCCGCCAATGGCAAAAGACGCTAAAACATCATGGTTTAACACGGTATGGGTAATGGTCATTTTCTTTGGTTCAGGCTCCTTTTGCTCCTTTTTGCAGCCTGTAAATACTGTTGATGCAAGCAACAGTATAAAACTGATAATCTTTGTTCTTTTCATTTGTTTAGATTTTTAAATTTAATAAATAGTAATTTCCAATATACGCCTTCCGGAAGTCGGGACGGTTGAATTGGGAATATTAAACACAAACTCATTCCAGCCGCTGTTAATACTTTTTGATAGCAATCCCGCACTGGTTACAGATGCAACAACAGTATAATAGCCCGGAGCGCAAAAGCTCGCGCTGAAAGTTACCTGAAGATTAGTGATAGCCATATTTGGCGTTGCAATATAATTATTGCCATCGCCTGATACGTTATTTCCGGAAGGCAAATCGTTCAGGTCTAAAGACATAAAAACATAACCGCTTCCTCCTACATTTCCTGTTAAGCAAATGTATGTACCTTCTAATAAACATGACGTTTGATTATGTATGATTACATCTATACCGGTGGTTCCTACTGGTTCCCATTTAGCATAATATGTTTGATTGGAGGTGATTGGCGTATCAAAATTTACGGGATTTCCAGTACCGATAGTATTAGTATACCATCCGCAGAAAGTATGTCCTGACCAAGAAGGATCAGCCGGCTTATTAGCTTTATCGTTACGAGCAACAACTTGTTGCGACGGCGGCGTTCCCGGCGCTCCATTCAAACTAAAACTAACATGATATCCCGCTTTTATTTCATTAGTACTTGCCCAATACCAACCATTTAGTTTAGATATAAGAAATACATTACCTATGATATTTCCCGAAGCCGTAATGGTTACAGATGTGCTATCGTGTGGCGATGAGAGCGAAAATCCATTAAGGGATGTACTGGCGTATGAAGCATTACCTCTGCTGTTTGATAAAGCCCATTGATGAGCATTGCCTGCGCTTAAAGTGTATGTGGCTTGTCCGTTTACGAGAACTATTGGCGGACCTTCGACTGCTATACTATGAACCGACCTGTAATATCTACGATAATAACTGTCATAATCTGATGGTACATTATCCGGGGCATGTCTGAAAACAGGAAAATGCCCCCATTTTGACAGATACATTCCCGGGTTATTAGGGTCTACAAGCGCTGAATGGCCACCTTCAGCCATATAATAATGGACTACTTCCGCATCCGATTCATCTACTTGTATAAAACAACCATCCGTATATGCCCAGTATTTACTGAGATTAAGATTATTGTATCCAGTTCTTATCCAAACAAAAGGTTCACCTCCGAACCTGTTCATATGCCATGCGTAGGCATGACAATTGTATTTGTAGGTGCCAGGGCTAATAAAGTCAATACCAGCTGCATTAAGAGGTGATACTAAATAATAATACTGACCATTCGGATTAAAAAACGCATCACTTGCGGCGCTGATGAGGGCACTTTCAGCATCTAAAGCAAGTGGATCTGAAGTATTTAAAATTGCCACTTCTATTGTGTCGCCGTTGCATATTGGAATAAACGTATAATAGTAATGTACATTTAGATCCACCACAAATTGAGCATAATTATTCTGCAAAATGCCCGCTAATAATACAAATATAAATATTCTCTTTTTCATGATATTAACGTATAAATTTTATTGCAAAAATAATGTAATCAGGTGTTCGTAGGACTCTATATTCATTCAAATATTCGATAAGAGGATGATATTGAGCCTCAAGCATGATGTTTCTCATAACTTCAAGCGCGATTGTTTCTCCTTCAAAACCTACAATTAATCTTTGTACGTATTTGTATAGGAGCGAAGCGACAACCTTTTGTTTATCCATATTATCCAATATTTTCGGTTGCGTCATAAAAACAGCTACTGCGCCAAGTTGAAAATAAAATGTGTTTAGTTCAAAGTAAGACCATGAATCGAAATTTTCTAAACATTCAATACCTATTGCATGATAATAACGGAGCAATGCATCGCCCGCTTCGCTGCGGTTAATCAATTCCTGCGCGCAGTTTCTTCTTAAAAAAGTGCTATTTAATTTTTCAATGTTGTTGAGGAGGTTTGTACCGTGCAAATTACCTATAATATATGGATAATCCAAACAACTTCGTATCAAGCCAAAGGTAGAAATATTTTCTAATATTTCATCAGGAATTTGGTGGTAATAATAATCATGAAAGGGCATTTCCGGATATATATATTTATCGGCAACATCGGGCAAACATTCTCCGGAGGTGATGATAAGTTCCGCGCAATCCGAAAATTGCTCCTCTAATTGCTCACTTAACAGGGTATGCATGATGACAGCCATTACATAGTCGGAGTATTGATCGTTTAAACCCTTCTGATTTAGTTCCTTTATTTTGGTATAATTGAAAATGAGCCAGTCCACAATTTTATTTTTATCCGCTTCGTTCAAACTATCCAATATTGTCTGTCGCATGAAAAGGCGAATTAACGCTTCATATCGAACAGAAAACCACTCCCGCTCTTTAATTCCCATCTTTCCAACACAGTTGAAATCTATTGCTTCGCAATATCGTAGCAACGCTTCGCTAGCATCGTTGCGGATGAGCAACTCCTGCACACTGTTGATGGAAGTATACAGGTCAATTTCCCATCCTAAATATGGCTCTCCGGTAAAATCATTGTATTCCATCGCTATGATGGCTACTTCTAAAAAACTTCGTATCAACCCTTCGGTAGATATGCTTTTCAACACGCCATCGGGCAGTTGGCATGCAATGAGGAGTTCATCCGCCTCCAAAACGTTCCAATCATCCGAACCCGGAGTTATTGGAAATACATACATGTCTGCTACATCGGGTAAACATGACACGGGTTCGGTTTCGGGCGGCGGCGTTTCCGAATTGTCCTTGCATCCGCAAAGAACAAATACGGCTAATATGCCGGCTAATAAAATCTTATTCATCGCTGTAAGTTTTTGCTTGTTGATAAATTGACAATAAATTGTAATTTGCAAGAAATCCTGATTGAAGGGATTCCGCAATTTCATCGGGCGAGTAAAACTCTGAAGATAACTGATTATCGTGATGGAGTATTCGCGCCATCACCCAGGCATTGGTCATAAACGAACTGCCTCCAAAGATATCGCGCAATTCAAGTTTCATCTCGAATTTTTGTGTGGCTTCTTGAAGAAACTCCTTTCTTCCGTAGGCGTCCATTGATTGAACAATCTGCGGCTGCGCCAACAGCGTTTCGAAATACATATACTTGTAAGCAAAGTAGCCTTTATCTACAAGCGACCACGAAGGGTCAAAATCCTCAACAGTCAAGGATTTATACTTTTCGAGCATATAATACCCCGCGTCTTCCCGCTGCAACAGTTCGCGAATACCGTTAAAATGCGAATGGAAGACATTGAATCCGTCTTGTGGCGAATTGTAGAAAAACAATCCCATGTAAGCCGGAAAATTATAGCATATGTGAACTAACGATTCAGTATCCAATGTTTTGATAATATTTTCAGGCAGCTGACATGCCTGATACATCTCGTCCATGGACTTGAATTGTCGCCATTGCTCCATACCCGGTTTAACCGGATAATCCCAGATTTCTGAAGCCGATTTAAGGTAAGAATTTTGTAAATCTTCGCTATCCGACCCCAAATTTTTAACTGTTTCACAGCCAAAGGCTATGAATAACAGTGTGCAAAACAGACACAGTGTTGCAACTGTGACATTTAACCTTGCTTTTTGAAAGGCATTTTTAATTACTTTTTTCATCATATTCTTAAATTTTAATATACCACCACTTTCTAAAATATACAACAAAAACCGTGCCATTTTTCTGATTTTCAGGTTTTTTTCAAATATTTTTTCCATGCGTCAACTTAAAAGAACGGATAGCCAATTCCTATGCTCAGACAAAAATCTTCTCTGCTAACTCTTCTGTTTCCGGTTATTTTTGGGGTGAACGCCCATCGTCCGTCTCCTTCGGGGTCGCGCAGTTTCATTCCTAAATCGGCGCGCAGTATTATGAATGGGAAATTGAATCTTAATCCAAAACCGCCACTCAGTGACATTTCGCGGTAGAACCGGTCGAAGCTGAAATTTGCGCCGGGTCGGTCATTATCTTTATATGAATCCCAGACGTTGCCTGCATCAACAAAAAGCGCACCTTCCATTCGCCACACTAAATTGAAGCGGTATTCGAAATTTGCCTCCAATTTTATGTCGCCCGTGTTGTTTGGATATGATGTTAGCGATGTTGTGTCTCTATACGAGCCGGGTCCCAAGCTTCGCAGTCGCCATCCGCGCGTACTGTTAGCGCCTCCGGCGTGGTATTTTTTTTCAAAAGGCATTGCCGCAACGGTTTTTGTTGTAAAATCTTCTAAAACTGCCGTAGTTTTCGAGTTCCCGTATGGAAAACCTACGCCAACAAATATACGGTTTACTAAGCGGTTATTTTCGTTAATCGTATGGTAATAGCGCAAATCAACATCTCCCTTAATGAATTGCGAAAAAGCGTTACTGAACATTTCGTAAGGTTTTTCAGATTGACCTGACATTCTATAAATGGTATTAAGCAAGAACCCTGCATTTTCTAAATTAGTTCTGATAAAGAATCCATTATCTCTGTCGGCTAATCGCATGTCTCTGACAAATGTATAACTGCTCGACACTACCATGTGCGATTGATAACTGTTTCTCAGGTATGGATACCTATTAAGTGTAGCCCTAAAATTATCGCTAAGGTATGAACTTGGCAGCTGTACAAAATAAACGTCTAAAGGTTTAACAAAATGGTTATTTACAGCGTTGCGCCAATTGTATCCGAAAGAAGCGCTGAACACGGTACGCACATAATATTCAGGATATTGCTGATAGTTGTATAATATTGAAATTGTTGTATTTGGATTATATTTTTGTGTGAATTTATTTGCTTGTACAGGCAGCAAAAATTTTGGAATATTAATAGTTGCTTCTGCTTCGTATTCCATTTTTGTGTTGAATTTCAGTTCTCTGTCGCCTGAAACGGCTTCCATTAATCCGCGCAAGTTAAGGTTAAAAAATTCTGCATGTCCGAAAAGGCTTTTGTTATGATAGTGTAACCTTATGCCGCCCCCTAAATTTCCTTCCGAGTTTGTTCCTTCCAATTCTACCCTATAGCCTTGTCTTGTGAACGGCAACAAGCTTATCATACAATCCAATTCACGCATTTGTAGTCCGGCTTGTTCGGATATTTCGCTAAATCCAATGTTTATTTGCTGAAAATTTCGTAGTCCGTTCAAATGTTGATAGGTCTGATTTACATCGGAAATACGGTATAGCGAATCGGAAAAAATAAATATGGAATTATTGATAGTGGAAGCCCTGACCGGAAAATCCTGTTGAATAATGAAATTCACTTCGCCGTGTTTCAACGTGTCAGAAGCCTCTCTTTGTGTATTTGCCGTTTCTAACATATTTTGCATGTTCAGGCTTGCGTTTACAGTCATTGAGCGAATATTGTATCTGGGGTAAGGCATTTCTACCACTTGATTTTCCCTTGTAGGCTCGCTGTGTGGTCTGAAACGAACATAGATATTGGCTTTTCTGTTAATTCTGAACGTATCAAGTTCGCATGTGATATAATCTCTCGAAAAACTGAAATATCCTCTGTTTTTTAAATTTGTTTCTATGCGTCTGCTTTCTGCTTTCAAAACATCTTCATCTACTAACATACCATGTTTAATAAGCGAATTGAGGGTATCGGCAAGTACAAATTTTTCTATCGCTGTGTCGGGTATTAAGTATGATATTCTGTTCACTGTGTATGCCCAACCGGTTCTGATGTTGTAAATTACGTCTGCTTTTCTGTTTTTAAAAATTACTGTATCGGTAACATAAGCATAATAGTAACCTTTGCTTTTGAGGTAAAGTCCCAGCTCTTCTACCGTTCTGCTGGTCTTGTTTTGTTGCCAAATTACAGGCTCCTCGCCATTTTTGCGCAATCCTTCATTCCACCAGTTATCTTTTTCTAATTTCGATGAATTATGCAACCAAAGATGAAACCGAGCGCCAAGTATCTTTTTATTAGGTCTTTGCTGCACGAACGACCTCAACTGCTCTTTATTTACGCTCCTGTTATCAATTCTTAGTTCGTATGCTCTTAATAAATATTCGCCTTGCGGAACATTTTTAGTCGGATTGCAAGAAGCAAAGAAAATAAGAACAATAATCCAAAAATTTGAAAATGAATATCTTATACCTCCACTTTCACCCATCCTTTTTTGATATTTTCAACTATTGATTCGTCCTTCATCTGCATAATTTGCTCAAGCGCGTCGGAGATGTACACTTCGCGTTGTAGCGGTTCTTTGCGGTCGGAACTGAAATTTGTATAGTGGAAAACATAAGCCGGATATTCGGGCAGGTTCTCCTTGTTGGTCTTCCACACCATGAACTTCTGTACCATCAGTTTAGAGCCGCTTTCTTTCTTATAAACTTCCCTGTGAAGCAGTTCGCTTTTAGATTGTTCCGTCAAATTCGGCGTTTCAGTTTCTTCGGGAACAAAAGAGAACCGGTTCAACTGCGAAAGGCGTATATCTTCGAAACTGCATGTTTTATCGTCTCTGAAACGCTCAAAAACGGGGAACACAAAACTCAATCCGGGAACGTTCGCGCGAAGAGTGTAAGCGTTGTCGATTATCTCAAGCGTAGGATTAAGTATCGCGCCCGAAGGCGTTTCGAACAATACGTCGGTAACATTAAGTTCGATGACCGTATCGGGCTTGACCATGTGAAAAGCCACATGATTGGAATCGGTTTCTATATACCGCGAATCAATGATTTTAGGAGTGAACTTCTCAAGCAGTTCTACTCTTTGCTCTGCGCTGAAACCGTTTCCGGTGCGCCCTACTACCTGATACTGCCCTTCTTTTGGCATCATAGCAAGTAGCAGCGTCCGTATTTGCCCTTTTTGCTCGCCTGTGCCTTCCGAAAAGCCCACTACCGCAACGTCTACCGAATATCTGGGTTTGATTTTGAAAACGTATGGCATATCGCAACGAACCACCAATCCTTCCGCGTTTTCGTCTTCTACCCATTTGACATACAAATCCTTAACCTCTTTTTTTGATGCCGCTTGTTGTAAACGAACCGTATTGCAGGTCTCGCCCTTCGCAAAAATAGCGCTCAGCTTGTTGCAAGTGTCGGCATACGAATTGGCTTTGAACGGCGCATTGTCTATCTCGAGTATATCGAACGCCGCCAATCGCAGTCGCGAAACGCTCTTTTCGTCGGAAAGGGCGGCAAGCAAATCATAAATACGGCTGCGTCCCGAGCTTTCGTCCACATACAATTCTGCCGGAATAACAGCCTGCTTTATGCCCGCCTGCGCAAGCAAACGTCCGGCTTCTTCCACGCACGGAATGCCGCGACGAACTTTGCCCGAACGATTGAGAATAACAGTTTCGTTGTTGGCGAAAAAGATAATGCTCAACTCGCCATCGTATTTTCGGGTAACGTAAAATTTCGAACCCGCTAAACGAAAATCAATTTGCTCTACATTCAGCGACAGGTAACTCTTACAGACTGTTTTCCTGTAATCAACGGCTTTCGCTAATGATTGCGAATCTACCGCCTCCGAACTACCCTCCTCGTATCCATGCGTTTTTTTTAACTTATCCTTATAAATTTCCATAACTATATTCCTTTTAATTCCATATTTGTTAGATGCAAAATCAGGCAGTATTTATCGCCATCCACGCGCCCTTCGAGGAATCCGCGATATGCCTCGCCGCCGGTGGTCATCCTGATAGGTTCGTTGCCTTTGGCGCCGGCGCCTAATAACATCAGCGATTGACTCTCGTGCAAATCTTTTGCCATGTCGTACAAAAAATCGTAGGTCAGCCCGCTAACATGCTTGATTTGATACTTGCGCGTGAAGACAAATTTTTTCACTGCCGCCGTCTTCGGAATTTTTTTCCCGCTCCACTGTATAGGAGCCTCTACGTTGGCATTTGCCTGTGCCTTTGTCAGGTCTTTGCGTTCTTTTTCGCTGCCGTCAGGGTTTTTCACTACCTGAACCATATTCACCCTATAGGCAATACGATTATCGCCCGTGAGGTACAGTTTGCGCGTTGAACCAAGTTTCCTGCCGATAATTTCCATGTCCACTTCAGGGTCGGCTTTGATGATTTCATGCGCTAATGTTTTAAGGTCGGGATATTCGTTCAGCAGCGCCTCGTCAGTGAGTCCGACCGTCTGCTTCAAAATCTTGATATTTTTATGCGTTTGCCCGTCAGCAAGCACGTAACGTATCGCGCTTTGGGCTACATTCGTTCCAAAGCCAACTTCCGCGTCGCGTTTCTTTTCGTTTGATATGTGTATCGCTCTCATGATAGTTATATTTTAAAACATTGAAAAATCAAGTTCTTCTTCGCTTTCCACCTCTTCTTCCGTTTCTTCGATGATTCCCGCCTCTTCTATTTTAAGCATTTCGAAATGGTTGAGCGCCCCGACCATTAGGAAAAGCCTTTTTCCTGTTTCGGAATCGTCAGCAGTAAGCAGAAACGCCGGACTTTTGTCATAACTATCTCTGTAACTGTAAGAAAAACAGTAGATATCCTCGCCAATGGCTTCAATAAGAGCCGTATCAACGTCATCGAGCTGGTAAACAGCCGTAATACTGTGATTTAGATACTCTTCCGGCGTTACCTTTTGTTCTAAAGCAATGCTTAGATTGAAACTTGAAGGCAACAATTCTGCAGGCTCGCCTTCATGGTTCACTGCTTGCAGCTGCGAACGATTGACCCATTTCCCGTCTTGCGATAAAATACCCAGTCCCGTACCTCCCTTTGGAATGATGTAGGTACCCGATTCGTCGGCGCTCGCTAATTTGCACTCGTTCCCATGGTCGTCCAAAGCCAAAGTCTCAGTCCAACCATAAAGCTTTTTACGGTCAATTTTTGTCGGCAAAGCCTGATATGACGCATCATTGATGCTGAATGAAAGTGTTCGTGCCATAATGAAAATGGTATTGATGAAAATTTTTGCAAATGTACGATTTTTTTTCAATAAATTTGGAATATTACAAAAAAAATTATACCTTTGCCAAAATTTTTGTATATGAACGTTTTGAAAAATATTTTTTTATTGCTTGTTCTGTCGGCGTCTTCTGTTTTTTCACAAAATTACGAGATAACAGTCGCCATCAACACTCGCCATGATACTGTTTTATTGGGGAGTTATTATGTCAGGAGAGACCGTCCTCGCGTCAACGACACTATTGTTCTGCGGAATGGGAGCGGCGTGTTTCGTAGCGATAGGGAATTGCCTAATGGGGTTTATTTCCTTGCAAGCGACGGTAAACTGCTGTTTGATTTTATAGTTGGCGACAATAAAAGGTTTGGCATAGTTGCCGACACTGCCGATTTCATCAATCTTACGAGTTTTACCAATTCGCCCGATAATGATGTTTATTTTGGTTTCAGGCGGCTTAATATCGAATTAGGCAGGCAACAACAGCAATTGTCCGAGCTTTTCAGAAATGCGGCTTCGGACGAGGAGCGTAGTGAAATTATCAACAGGCAAAGAACCTTGCAAAGAGAAAGTCTGGAACGCATTGATGATATGATAGCAGACAACAGTCATTTGTATGTCAGCAAGATTTTGAAATCTGAGATACCGGTTCAGGCACGCATTCCCGAACCGCCGAGAGACGCCGCCGGAAATATCACCGACCCTACCTATCAGTATCGCTGGTGGCGCAGGCATTTTTTCGACAATCTCAACATTTTCGACCCCGATATGATGCGAACTCCGTCGTACGAAGATAAGCTGTTCGAATATATTACGCGGGTTATTCCGCAACACAGCGATACTATTTGCGCAGAAATAGACAAAATGTTGCTCAAAGCTCAACAAACTGACGAAAATGTTTTTCGCTTCATTATGGGCACTCTTTTTAACCATTTTCTCGAAAGTACCGACCTCGTTAGGGATGCTGTTGTGCCAGAAAACGTTTGGGCTTGTATCACCGAAAATTGGTATATTCCATATGCTCATTGGGCTACGGAAGAAACTATCGAAAACTTGAAAAAAGAAATTAACGACATCAAGCCTAATCTTATAGGGAATCGCGCTCCGCCTATGGAGATGTTGAAAATTTTGCCGCCCGACCACTTTCGGGTCGCTGCAATGGATACAGCAATTAAATTTGACCCGCATGCAGGCAGAACGGTCAATGATTTTCGCACTGATAATGAATTGAAAAGCAAATTTACTGTTCTTTACTTCTGGGATTTTACTTGCGGACATTGCAGAAGCAGTATTCAAGAACTGTTCAATATCTGGGAAAATAATAAAGACAAGGGATTGCAGGTAATTAACGTTCAAACATATTATTCACAAAGGCAAGACAAGGGAAGATGGATAGATTTTGTGAACGAACAAAATCTGTTCGGCGTCGGCTGGTTTAATACGTGGAGCCCATATAACCACGAGTTCAGAAGGCTTTACAACACAGCAACCGTACCGACGATATACCTTTTAAACGAAAATTTTGATATCCTTCTTCGCGGAAACACCAGAAGAGGTATTGGAGTTGAGACAATTAAAGATTTTTTCGATAGAAATTGAAAAAATACTACAATTTTAATAAAAATATTATCTTTGCATTTTCATAATATTCTTAATAATAGAAAATTAATATGGACAGAATGGATAGACCCGTAAAAAAGAAGCACCCTATTATCCGGTACAAGTATTACATTTCCGGCGGATTGGTTTTTGTTGTTTTCCTTGCGTATGTAATTATAGCGTCTGCTGGTCCGCGGCAGCTTCGCTACGACGCTGATAGATTGACTATTGCCGAGGTACGGCATGATAAATTTTTTGAATTTTTAGATTATGAAGGAATCGTTCAGCCTATATTGACCGTTAAGCTTAACGCCCTTGAAAGCGGAACTGTGGTACGTATTGTTGCCGATGACGGCGACATACTTTCTGTGGGCGATACTATCCTCGTGCTGCAAAATCCCGATTTGGTGCGAAGCATAGAGGACGAGCGCGATGAACTCGAAAAGAAACGCATCACTTTCAGCGAACGTGAAATACAGATGCAGCGCAGAACATCGGAGCTTATCCGGCAAACGATAAAAACGGCTTACGACCTTCGCATAATCGCAAAACGATACGAACAGAACAAGGCAGAGTTCGAAATGGGCGCAAGGAGCAAGGCAGAATTGGAATTAGCGGAAGAAGAGTATAATTTCAGCAATGTAAATACCGAAATGTTATTGGAAGAGTTGCGCCACGATTCGCTGATGAACGCGATACAAATCAGTCTGATGCAGAACGATTTTTATCGCGAAGAGCGACGCTATCAGCGCAGTCGCGAACGTTTGGACAACTTGATAGTGCGCGCGCCAATAGCGGGGCAATTAAGCTTTTTGAACGTTATACCGGGCGAACGCGTAACGGCGGGTAACAGTATCGGCGAACTGAAAGTGATAGACCAATTCAAAATCAGTACGCGAATCAGCGAACATTACATCGACCGCATCGTAATAGGGCTGCCGGCTACAATAGTTTCTCAAAACCAGAGAATTCCGCTACGCATAAGCAGGATAAATCCCGAAGTAAGAGACCGCCAATTTGCCGTAGACTTGACGCTACTCAACGAAATACCCGAAAATACGCGCATAGGACAAACATTCCGCATACAAATTGAACTTGGGCAGCCCGAAGACGCAATTATAATTCCAAGAGGCAGTTTTTTCCAAACAACAGGCGGACAATGGATTTTTCGCCTAAACGAAGCCGGTAATAAAGCCATAAAAGCAAATATTACAATAGGAAGACAAAATCAACAGCAGTACGAAATATTGGAAGGACTAATGCCCGGCGACCGTGTTATTGTTTCAGGGTATGATAATTTTGGCGATGCAGAAGAAATTGTTTTGAGATGAAATAATGGTAATAAGGGTTATGACAGTGTCGTTTCATACATTAGGCTGTAAACTGAATTTTGCTGAAACATCTACTATTATAAGGCTCTTTACTGAAAATGGCTACACAAAGGTCGATTTCGGACTGCCGGCAGATGTGACGGTCATTAACACATGTACGGTAACTGCCCAGTCTGAAAAAAAATGCAGGCAGGCTATCGGAAAAGCTATTAAAACAGCCCCACACGCGCTTGTAGTGGTAATAGGCTGTTTTGCAGAAATAAAAGCAGCAGAAATAGCTGCTATACCGGGAGTCGATTTAGTTCTTGGAAATAAGGAAAAGTTTGACATTATTCAAAGAATTCAAGGATTCAAGGATTCAAATTTTGGAATTTTGGAATTTTGGAATTTTGGAACTCCTTTTGTTTACGAGCGTACTCGTTCTTTCCTTAAGGTGCAGGACGGTTGCGATTATCACTGCGCGTACTGCATCGTTCCAAAAGCGCGTGGCAACAGCCGTAATGCGCCGGTAAGCTACATTGTAGAACAGGCAAAAGCAATAGCTACAAAAGGAATAAAAGAAATTGTGCTTACGGGCGTAAATATTGGCGACTTTGGAAAAACAACGGGCGAATCTTTTCTGCAACTTCTAAGGGCGTTAGAAGCAGTAGAAAACATCGAACGTATCCGCATAGGCTCGATAGAGCCGAATCTGATAACGGAAGAGATGATAGAATTTATTGCCGGTTCGCAACGAATAGCCCCACATTTTCATATTCCTTTGCAGTCGGGCAGCAATAAGGTATTGGCGCTCATGGGGCGACGCTACGGGCGCGAGCAGTTTGCCGAAAAGGTAGACGCCATTCTGCGGCAAATTCCCCGCGCTGCCATCTGCGTCGATGTAATAGTTGGATTCCCCGGCGAAACAGACGCCGATTTCGAGGAAACGCGCGAATTTATAGAAAGCCTAAATCTCGCCTTCCTCCATGTGTTCACATATTCCGAGCGACCCGGAACCAAATCCGTTGCCCTTCCAAATAAGGTAAGCTCAGCCGACGCCCGACAACGCAGTAAAAAACTGCTGAATTTGTCGGAAATAAAGAAAACGCAGTTCTATAAACAAAATATAGGGCAAAACCTTAAAGTGATATTCGAAAAAAGAACGAAAGCCGGCAAAATGACCGGTTTTACCGAAAATTATATCAAAGTGGAAGCCCCCTACGATAGCTTAATCATTGGTAAAATGGTTACCGTAGAAATAATGGATATTAGCGAATCGGGAAATATGACGGGATTATTTTTATAATTTTTATATTTTTTTTTTGAAAAAAAATGTTTTGTAAAAAAACATAATTATCTTTGCCGCGTTATTTATTTGTAATTTTTGAAGTTTTTGAAATGTGTTTATATTAATGTATAGATGAAAACGCGCAGTATGATTTACAGTTCGGTAGAAGCGACACTGTCAGCAGCTTCGCAGCCTGACAGGTCACAACAACCCACCCGACCTCGACCCCGACCTGACAGTGTCGAAGACCTGTCAGTGTCACCCCTATTCCCATCACACGATTCAACATCAAAAATATCATCCCAAGAAAACTTTTTCCACTTTTCCTCTAAAAAACTCTCATTTTTCCTCTACTTTGGCATGATTTTTGCAGAGAGAGAGAGAGAGAGCTTTTAAATTATGAATTAGGAATTATGAATTATGAATTCCCCTTAGCTGGAAGGATTTGTCGATTTTTCTATTCTCGTAACCGACCTGACAGTGTCGTAGACCTGTCAGTGTCATCCCTATCATCCCTGTCAATTCTCCTTTTCTCCCCTAAGACCCTGTCAGCTGCTTCGCAGCCTGACAGGTCGCCGTGTATAACCTTAAAAATTAAATGCCTATGACGTAAAAAAGAAGAAAATCTTGAAGAAAATTTATGTGATGGATATAACCATCAGTTTTTAGTAATAATTTTTAAAAAAGTAATAATAATTTTTAATGTATAATAAACTTCTCTATCAACAGCGATACCGGAACCGTAACAGCGGGAACGCCAAACGTTAGCGGCGGCAACCGGCGCATTAGTACACACGCAAACAATAACCAACGAAGATGAAACAATCAATTTGGAACATCTTCCAGCGGGGGTGTATGTTTTCAGGTTTGAAAAAGACGGGAAAACGCACGCGGAAAGAGTGGTGAAGAATTAGAGTTTAAAAGGGTTTCGACGCTGACAGATGTTTCGGGCGTTTCGGGCGTTTCGGGCATTTCGGGCATTTCGACACTGACAGGTCTGGCGACCCTGTCAGGTCACGTGGACGCAACGACCTGTCAGTCTGCGAAGCTGCTGACAGTGTCTAAAATTTGAAAATTGAAAGGTTAGTCAGTGAACTTCTACCACC
>Ga0099364_10008289_pt1 | contig 14644 bp, 12 predicted proteins | sample TergutTh196P3_FD_73070 | JGI IMG/M metagenome (GOLD analysis project Ga0099364, IMG submission 73070) | Microcerotermes parvus P3 segment gut microbial communities from Pointe-Noire, Republic of the Congo - Th196 P3 | ecosystem: Host-associated > Arthropoda: Insects > Digestive system > Gut ... | reverse complement strand
CCCTGTAACAATCACGCTCGGCGCAACGAACTTAGCAAAGTTGTCCTCAACGGAAAAAGCAATAGCAACGAACAAGGGATACACCCTTGCTTAATTTTAAATCTTTAAATCATTAAATATATGACACGGAACGGAAACAACATCATCGCCGACAACGGCAAAATTTTCGCCCTGAAAAGCACGGGCGAGATAGTGGCAAAAGAACTTTGGCTCGGCATCAACGACAGCGCAGATAACTACGAGGAAGTAGATGAGCAGGAACCGGAAGAATTAGAAATTTAAAAACAACTTAAACATGAAAATCTACAACATCTTTGGTTTCGGAATGACTGGCAAAATAGCCATCCTGATGATGTCGGCAATTGGTGCGTTTACCCCAATAAAGCTTCTCGCAATCGCGGTTATCGGCTTTATTCTTGCGGACTTCGTTGTTGGATTAGTTGTTTCCGTGAGGGTAAGAAAGCAGGGATTAATTAGTAAAAAGGTTTGGAGAACAGTTTGGAAGTTGATAGGAGCGGAAATATGTATCATTCTCGCATGGGTGATGGATACACATGTTCTCACATTTTTACCAACGATGTTTCTTCCAAATATTTTCGCAGGAATAGTCTGTGGCGCTGACCTTTGGAGCATTCTCACCAACTTTGCTATTTTGAGCGACCACCCCGCCTTTCGGCTTATAAAGAAATGGGGGAAAACAGAAATACAGAAAAAAATCGGCATGGATATTTCGGAATTGGATAATTTAAAAAGCGAGTTATGAAAACCTACTACGAAAAGGCATTGGAATACGAGGGCGTGCCGTATAAGTTAGGCGGCATGGACAAGAATGGGGCAGATTGCTCAGGTCTCGTCAACGCCGCAACGGGTCAGACAGAGCGCGTGTGGCATACCGGAGCAGGGCGACCGCCGGGAAATTGGAAAAAAGCCTGCGTGCCATGTACGTCAATTTCCGATTTTATGACGATGTTAGAAGTCGGCGACCTGCTATTATGGCACGGTCATTGCGCGTTCTACGCAGGCGGAGAACGACTTTTCCATGCACGAAAACCCGGAACGAAAGTGGGGTTTACCGGTGATTTGAAAACTTATTGGCTGCGGGAGATGTGGTTTCCCGTGGTTTATAGACAAATTTTTTGAGATTATGACAACGCAGACACAATCTTGTCTATGGGGTTTTATATCTGCATTTATACTACTATGTGCAACTATACTATGTATTCTTGGAAAATCAAATAAATCAGCCACCATAAAAAGCCAGCTCGCCGTTGAGCGGATAACACTAATTGACAGCATCAAATCCGCCGAATTTGCCATCTACGAAGCAGAGTTGAAAAAAAAAGATAGTATTTATAAATTTAAAATAGATAGTTTAAGCAATGAAAACAAAATTTACGAAACTCGTTACAATCGTTTTTTTAACGATTATTCCGCTATTGTCATTGAGCGCCCAAGATGGTAGCAATCTCGACGCCCTACGAAAAGCGGCGAAAGAGGCGACGGCGGAAGTTTTTGGCAATTACTCATTTATGACAAAGGGACAACGGTCGCCCTTTGATACAGCCGTAGCCATCAATATCGGGCAGTACCGCGTGGAGACTATGAAATTCGACTTGTGCGATAGCCTGATCACCACACTACAATCAATTACGGACAATCAACAAAAACAGATATTGACACTCGAAGGAAGAGTGTCGAATTTACAAATACTTAATGGTACGTATGAGATGGAATTAGAGCGCAAGGCTCTTGTCAATAATCAACTGCTTATGGAATATGACAGGCTGAATAAGGCTTACAGCAAAGAGCGCACGTGGTTTAAACGCAACGGAAAATGGCTGTGGTTTGGAGCAGGTATCATCGTCGGCGGAACGGCTACTTACTATGTAATCAGATAGATTACTGTTCCATAATTTATTTTTTAATTTTTTTCGGTCGTCGTCGCAATTTTGCGGCGACTTCTGTTTTTCATATAAGATTTGACCGAAAAAAGCGTATCTTTGCCGAAAATTTTGCAAAAGTTCTTACGAAAATCATCGAGATGAAATATAGCGAAATGGGTGTAAAAAATACATCTGTGTTACGAAAAAACAAAATTGCGTTGTAAGATATTGAAAATTAATTGATTGTAAAATGCCTCCACTGCTTTGGGAGCAGGAGGTCGCAGGTTCGAATCCTGCTACCCCGACGAAAAAAAATCAATTCCCAAAAACCAACTCTTTCCCGTCGTAATCTACCGTGATGGGGCGTGTTTTATCCACATTTTCCGCCAGTATCATCTTCGACAGTTCGTTGAGGATTTGTCGTTGTATCACCCGTTTTACCGGTCGTGCGCCGTATTGCGGGTCGTAGCCTACGGAGGCGATGTGGGACATGGCGGCATCGGTAAAAGTGATTTGTATTCCGCTGGTTTCCAACTTTTTACAAACGTCTTTCAACTGCATCCGCACAATGTCTTTGATGTTTTCTTCGCTGAGCGGGTCGAACATGATGATTTCATCAATACGGTTCAGAAACTCCGGACGCATCTGCTGTTTTAACAGCATGACCACTTCCTGACGAACACGTTCAACGGTTTTTTCATCGGGTTTTGCGGCGCCGTGCAGTTTTTCGTTGATGATGTGCGAGCCAACGTTGGAGGTCATGATGATAATGGCGTTTTTAAAATCAACGGTACGACCTTTGTTGTCGGTCAGCCGCCCGTCGTCCAACACCTGCAACAAGATATTGAAAACGTCGGGGTGCGCCTTTTCGATTTCATCGAGCAAGACGACGGAATAAGGTTTGCGGCGCACCGCCTCGGAGAGTTGACCGCTTTCTTCGTAGCCGACATAGCCCGGAGGCGCTCCTATCAGACGGGCGACGCTGTGGCGCTCCTGATATTCCGACATGTCAATACGTATCATGTTATTTTCGTCGTCAAACAAAAACTCTGCCAGCGCCCGCGCCAGTTCCGTTTTTCCCACGCCCGTCGTTCCGAGGAAGATGAACGAGCCTATCGGTTTCTTCGGATCTTGCAATCCTGCGCGACTGCGACGTATGGCGTCCGACACCGCTGCAATGGCTTCGTCCTGACCGATGACACGACGATGGAGTTCCTGTTCGAGATGCAACAGTTTTTCGCGTTCGCTTTGCAGCATACGGCTTACCGGAATGCCCGTCCAACGCGCTACGACCTCTGCAATCTCTTCATTGCTAACTTCTTCGTTAATCATCGGTTGAGCGCCTTGCAATGCTGTTAAGGAGGATTGCAGTTCTTTTTGTTTTTCTTCCGATGCCACGATTTTTCCATAACGCAACTCGGCAACTTTTCCGTAGTCGCCGGCACGCTCGGCTTGTTGCGCCTCTATCTTGTACGTCTCGATGGACTTTTTCAACTCTTGGATCTGCTCTATCACATCCTTTTCCGACTGCCATTTGGCACGCATCTCGTTGCGTTGCGTCTCCAAATTGGCGATTTTCTCGCTCAACTCTTGCAGTTTTTCCTTATCTTTTTCACGTTTTATGACTTCTCGTTCTATCTCTAACTGTCTGATTTTCCGTTCAATATCTTCCAACGGTTCCGGCAGACTGTCTATTTGCATACGCAAGCGTGCTGCCGCTTCGTCCATCAGGTCAATGGCTTTGTCGGGCAAAAAACGGGCGGAGATGTAACGTTGCGACAACTCCACCGCCGCTATCAACGCCTCGTCCTTAATACGTACATGATGATGCGTCTCGTAACGCTCTTTCAGTCCTCGTAGAATGGAAATGGCGTCGGCGTCAGAAGGTTCGTCCACCATGACTATCTGAAAACGCCGCTCCAGCGCCTTGTCTTTCTCGAAATATTTCTGATATTCGCCCAATGTCGTCGCTCCTACGGCACGGAGTTCGCCACGCGCCAACGCCGGCTTTAAGATGTTGGCGGCGTCCATGGCACCTTCCGACTTCCCCGCCCCCACCAAGGTATGTATCTCGTCAATAAACAAAATCACCTCTCCCCCACTCTCAACAACTTCCCTGATAACGCCTTTCAAACGCTCTTCAAATTCGCCCTTGTACATTGCTCCGGCGATTAAAGCGCCCATGTCCAAAGAGAAGACCTCTTTCGACTGCAAGTTTTCCGGCACGTCGCCGTTGACAATGCGTTGCGCCAACCCTTCGGCGATGGCGGTCTTCCCTACGCCGGGTTCGCCAATCAGAATCGGATTATTCTTCGTCCGGCGCGACAGAATCTGTAGTACGCGGCGAATCTCTTCGTCCCGTCCTATCACCGGATCGAGTTTTCCGGTTCGGGCGCGTTCGTTCAGGTTGATGGCGTAACGGTTCAAGGCGTCGAAAGTCTCGTCGGCGCTCTCCGTATGGACGGTTTGTCCTTTGCGCAACTCTTTGATGGCGGCAATGAGCGACTTTTTATCCGCGCCGCTATCTGTCAGAATTCGTGCGGCTTGGTCGCCGCCTTCCAAAATGGACAACAGCAAGTGTTCCAGCGAAATAAATTGGTCGCCGAAATCTTTCAGGTACGACGACGCGCGGTTCACCATCTGGTTCGACGGATTAGAAAAATAAAATTCATGTCCTCCCGAAACCTTTGGCAATGAACGCAATGCGGCGTCTATAGCGCTAGATAGACGGGCTGGCTCTACATTGATTTTACGTAACAAGCGCGGTATCAAATTTTCATCAACCGTCAACATCGCCCGCAGAATATGCAATGGCTCCATCAACTGATGCCCATACTGCTGCGCAATGCTCTGCGACTCCTGCAACGCCTCCTGCGCCTTGATTGTGAGATTTTTTAGGTTCATCTTTCAATAATTGAATTATTCTATTAACCAACGTTTTATTCCTTTCTCCTTTTGAGAAAACTCTACTCCGATTTTTACAACTTTTCGGTGGTCGGCGGTGTAGGGGATTGCGTAATCTTTGCTGTTGATTTGTGCGAGGGCGGCTTCGGCGGTAGCATTGTCATCCATTTTGAACTCAAAAACATAGATACTGTCAGCGGTTTTTACTACGGCATCGGCTCTGCCTTTGTTGTTTTTCACTTCGGTTTTCACAAATTGTCCCATAAGTGTAAAAAGTTGCCAAAAAACAAATTGATAAAATCTTTCTCTCTGCAATGCCTTTGGAATTGTGTCATATTCGATTGTGGCAAAATACGCTTGTAGCATTTTCATTGTATTTTCAATGTCGCCAACACGCAGAAGTTTGATAAATCCTATTGCTGAAAATTTTGAAGAAGAAACGCCAAACGAAGGTGTGAATTGCGGTAAAAGTTCGTTCAGAAATCCATATTTTACTTCTTCGTTGGGAAAACCGAGCGTATAGGCATTTAGTTCGCTATCGTATTCTTTAATTGTCAGGTAGCCGCTTTGGTAAAGTAACGGGACATAGTCATCATTTTCGGCGCGATAATCCATAAGTGAGTTTGCGGCAATAATAACGTTATTTTCAAGTATAGGAATGTCAAATCCTGTGTTTGTAAGGTGTTTTACTAAAAAAGTTGGTGTGCCTGTGGCAAACCAATAAAACGCAAAATCCAACTTTTTAAATGTGTTGAACACACTAAATGGGTTATAAATATCTGTGCTTACTTTGGCAAAATGGTATCCGTCATACAGTTTTTTGAGTTCGGAAAATGTTTGCTCGTAAGTCAAATTATGTGCTTCTGCCAACGCCTGAATTTCAGGTTGAAAATTTTGTAATAATTCTTTTTCGGAAATTCCACAAATTTCTGAAAATTGTTTATCTAAACTAATATCTTCAAGTTGGTTTAAGTCACTAAAAACACTGACTTTTGAAAATTTGGTTACACCTGTGAGAAATACAAATTTCAGGCAAGCATCAGCGCTTTTTAACACTCCGTAAAATGATTTCAGTAGGGTTCTGATATTTTCGTTTGTGATTGGGTCGTCCATCGTGTTTATCAATGGCTTATCGTATTCGTCAATCAAAACAACCACTTGTCTCCCCGTCTGTTCGTAAGCGCTTTTAATGACCGCCTCAAAACGGCTTGCCAAATCTTCGGTATCCGTGGTTTGTCCCCACAATCGTTCAAGTTCTTTGAGTTTAACGTTGATACGTTCTGCTACATTTGCGGCTTTTATTAGCAGTCCAACGTTAAAATCCAAATAAAGAACAGGATATTGTATCCAATCTTTTTCGAGTTCGGCAATTTTCAATCCCTTAAAAAGTTCTTTTTTCCCTTCAAAATATGCTTTGAGTGTGGAAAGGAATAAACTTTTTCCAAATCGGCGCGGACGACCAAGAAAATAAGGTTTCCCTTGTGTTAATTGATATATGTATTGAGTTTTATCAACGTACAAAAAATCGTTGGTACGCAGATACTCAAAATCCTGTATGCCAATGGGCAGTTTTCGCATGGTAGTCATAAACAATAATAAATCACAATTTTACAAACGCAAAAATACTAAATATATTTGATTCTGAAAAGTATGGGACGAGAGACTCTAAAAAATTATTGGGGTTGTGCAACGGCTACGCTTGTTATGGGCAGATGTTTCATAACTTTTCTATCAATTCTTTTCTTATTAACTCCCACGCTTCTTGTGGATTATAATTTTCATTTGGTCGTAGCAACATCTCAATATCGCCCAAAAATTCTGCGTCTTCAATTTTTTGTTCCATATTCAACAAATACTCTTTCTGTGTTGGTGGATTATCTACGACAAAACTAATATATTCTCTGTAACAACGAATAATTTTCTCTGTATCAACATTTTGTGTCGATAATGCTTTCCACAAGTCAAACAAATCTCGTCCTTTTCTGCGTTGGTACAATGCACGCATTTTAGTTCCGAGCAATTCTTCCAAATGATAAGTTGTTGCTTGGCAATTGCCTGAAAACCACTGACTATTAACAGAAAATTCGTGTTTTATCAGTCCCAAAACATTAAAATGCTCTCTTGTGTTGATTTCTACTTTCAAGCGAATTGGAATTATTGGCGGGATTTCGGAATTAAATCTGAAAATCAACGTGTTGTTATGTGCTTTTTGTTTAACAACAGGTTTGCCAAGAAACGAAAGTGCATTGCGAATTTTATCTATCGTTTCTTTGATTGGCTCCGCGTTAATTTGTACTAAATCAATATCTTCTGAATAACGTGGTTGTGGATTTAGGTATATTTTGTTTAAAGTTGTTCCACCACGAAACGCCAAATGTTCCGACAAGTACTCATCATTATACAATTCACACAAAGCCCGACAAATAATCAAGTCTTGCTCAATGAAATCCTTTGTTTTCCAAGGCAAAAATTCTGCCCATTCTTCTATTGCTCTTTTAGAAATCATATCTCGTCTATTTCTATTGTTTCGTTAATAATTATTTTCCATTTCGTATTTACTTCAAAACCTATTTTTTGCTTATTATATTTTAATGGAATTAGTTGGAAATTACATTCGTGGATTTTTGCTTTGGATAACAAAATTTCTGCTTGATTTTCCTGTTCTAATTCATTTTCGAGTAAATATCCCAGCCGCTGAATTGTTGACGTGGGAACATAATCAAAAAAAGTTTTATCTAATTTTCCAAATCTCACTACTTCCATTAATTCATAAAGCACTGTACAGGCACGATTTATTCCACCAATTTCTTTTTGAAAAGTAATTAAATCTGTCGCCGTTAATTCTGGTTTTGAAACAAAAAAATCTCCATTTTCGCCTCTGAATGTTTTAAGCCATTTTTGCGGAATTTCTTTACGGGTTGAAATAAAGGAAATTTTTGTATTTTTTTTAATCGTATCTCTCAAAGTTGGCAACGAAGTAATAACAGAAAACACTTGTGGCTTTTGGTGCGCTGCCCCATACATTGAGGCGGCATTTAGCAAACTAACGTAATATGGACGATTAAGATATTTCATTAAATCGTCAATATAAAATTCAGGTGGAACTATACCGATTAAGGCGTAATCAATAGGAATTACAGAGTAAAACCCTTTGAAAACAGGAAAAATTACACCTTTTTTAATTAGTAGTTGTAAGTTGTTTTTTATAGTTTGTTCAGATAAATGGGGAAAATCCACAACAAGTTCTTGTCGTGAAAATGTTAATTTACCACGTTTAGAACGGTAAAGCACCCAATCGTCAATATTTTTAAATTTCCCTTTTTCCATTGTAAAATATTTTGTCTGCAAAGGTACTATTTTTTCTTGTACTTTCGCAAACATTTTAGAATGAAAAATTTATTTTTTTTCTTTTTGAATTAACTCAATTTTGAATTTTCATCTCACTTTTATTAATACTACATACTGTCGAAATCAGAAAAAAACACATCCAATCCCCTAATAAGAAAAACCGTGCAATTTGTCACACACCCGTGAACGCTTATCAACTTCCTGAATATGAAACGTGTCAATACACGAGGCATTGAACTTGCCAACAAGCACGTACTAATGGCATCTCTAACCTATAACCTGAAAAAATACATGAAATTCATCCGTCGAACAGCAATAGCCAAGACGATATCCTCTCTATTCAATCAGCAAATACCGTTCCTTCGCCTCGCTCAGCGAGCAAGCGTTGAAGTGCCACCACTCCCCTTCTATGGGATAAAATCCTGCCTGTCGCATGGCGTTGCGCAGGATGTGGCGGTTGTTGATTTGTTCGCGTGTCAGCGCTCCCACTCTCAGCAGCGAATCTTCGTGATTGATGCCGGCTTTGGCGCCGAAGTAGTCAAATGGCGTTCCCATGTCTAAGGGGATTTGCAAATTGTCGGCAGTGGCATATTTCTAATGCCAAAGTGAGCATGTTGCATGACTACAGAAAGCTGACTGGGAGCATGTATCGTGGGATCTACCAATATTCAAACACTAACCGAAATCAAGAATTGTCGTAATGTGTCTTACTCCGCACAAAAGCTTATGGATATTTTGGAATTATATGAAGAGGGAATTTGGTTCGGGATCTTCTTGCTCTTATTGTGAAAATAGCTGGGATTGTACGCAATGCTATTACTACTTCAGGGAACGGTTACGCAAAAGATGTTGAAAACAATTATTGTTTTCAACAACCCCTGTTCGTAACATTTCGCAACTTTTTATTGGTAATTCCAATAAAAAGTTGTATCTTTGTGGCTATTTGAACGAAAAAATAAGTACTTGATTTCTAAAGAATTAAAACATTTTTATGGAACAGAATGAGGATAAAATCATACGGGTCAATATCGAAAACCAGATGCAGTCGGCGTATATTGACTATTCGATGTCGGTAATTGTGGCGCGGGCGTTGCCCGATGTGCGGGACGGGTTGAAGCCGGTTCATCGCCGTGTGTTGTTCGGAATGAACGAGTTAGGAATGATGTCGAACCGACCGTACAAGAAGTCGGCGAGAATAGTTGGGGAAGTGTTAGGGAAATATCATCCTCATGGCGACAGTTCCGTTTACGACGCCATGGTACGCATGGCGCAACCGTGGTCTATGCGCTACATGCTGATTGACGGACAGGGCAACTTCGGATCTATTGACGGCGACAGTCCGGCAGCAATGCGGTACACCGAAGCCCGCCTGAGAAAACTATCAGAAGACGCTTTAGCCGACATTGACAAAAACACCGTTGACTTCCAACCAAACTTCGACGACACCTTGGAAGAACCCACCGTCCTTCCCACGCGCATACCTTTATTATTAGTCAACGGCGCCAGCGGCATCGCCGTCGGCATGGCGACCAACATGGCACCGCACAACATCGGCGAAGTCATTGACGGATGCGTTGCCTACATTGACACCAAAGGCGACATTACCGTCGAAGAACTGATGCAATACATCAAAGCGCCCGACTTCCCCACCGGCTGCACCATCTACGGCATGGACGGCGTGCGCGAAGGTTACGAGACCGGACGCGGGCGCGTCATCATGCGCGGCGACGCCACCATCGTGGAAGAAAACAACGGACGACAACGCATCATCGTCTCATCCGTCCCCTACATGGTCAACAAAGCCGAGATGATCAAACGCACCGCCGACTTGGTCAACGAAAAAAAACTCGAAGGCATCTCCGACATCAGAGACGAATCCGACCGTACCGGCATGCGCATCGTCTATGACATCAAACGCGAAGCCATGGCGGACGTGGTGCTGAACAAACTTTACAAACAGACCGCCTTACAGTCAACCTTCGGCATCAACAACATTGCCTTGGTGAACGGTCGTCCTCAAACATTGAATCTGAAAGACTTAATCAAATATTTCATCCACCACCGCCACGACGTAGTCGTCCGGCGCACCCAATTTGAATTGGAAAAGGCGGAAAAACGCGCCCACATCGTCGAAGGATTGTTAAAAGCCATTGACATCATAGACGAAATCATCGCCTTGATTCGCGCATCCGAAACGCCCGACGAAGCCAAAGCACAGCTGATAGAACGATACGGATTCTCCGACGAGCAGGCTTCGGCTATCCTCTCCATGCGCCTGCGTGCACTGTCGGGATTAGAACGCCAAAAGTTACAGGATGAATTGGTTGAATTACTGAAAGAGATAGCTTACCTGCACGAAGTTTTGGAAAAAGAAGAACTCCGCATGGAAATCATCAAAACCGAACTCATAGAAGTAAGGGAAAAATACAGCGACGAGCGCCGCAGCCGCATAGAGTTTAGCGCTGCCGACTTCAACATCGAAGACACCATCTCCAACGAAGATATGATAGTAACCATTTCCCATTTGGGTTACATCAAACGCACACCGTTGCGGGAATATCGCGTACAGGCGCGTGGTGGACGCGGCTCGCGCGGTAGCGAAGTCCGCACCGACGACTTCGTCGAACACCTCTTCACCGCCAAAGCGCACAACTACATGCTGCTCTTCACTGCCAAAGGAAAATGTTTCTGGATGCGCGTATTTGAAATCCCCGAAGGCAACAAAGTCTCCAAAGGGCGTGCCATCCAAAACCTGATAAACATCGAACAGGACGACAAGGTGATGGCGTTTATCAACGTGTTGAGCCTCAAAGACCCGGATTACATCAAAAATAACTATATCTTGATGTGTACCAAAAAGAGTATTCTGAAAAAGACCTCTTTGGAAGCATACAGCCGTCCCCGTCAAAACGGCATCAACGCCATCACCATCCGCGAGGGAGACGAACTGTTGCAGGCATGTCTGACAAACGGTGAAAATGTCGTATTGCTGGCAAACAAAGGCGGACGCGCCATCCGTTTCCCCGAGCACAAAGTGCGCGGCATGGGCAGAACCGCCTCCGGCGTGCGCGGGATGAGGTTAGACGCCAAGAAAAGCGATGAAGTCATCGGCATGATCTGCCTCCACAACGGCGACGACGTCTTAGTCGTCTCCGAAAACGGATACGGCAAACGCTCCGCCCTCGAAGACTACCGCGAAACCAACCGCGGCGGCAAAGGCGTGAAAACCATCAACATAACCGACAAAACCGGCGATCTGATAGCCATCAAAAACGTAACCGACGACGACGACCTGATGATCATCAACCGCTCCGGTGTTACCATCCGCACCAAAGTCTCCTCGCTACGCGTCGTAGGACGCGCCACACAAGGCGTCCGCCTCATAACCCTGAAAGATGACGACATCATTGCAGCCGTCTGTAAAGTGCCGTCCGAAGATGAAGAAGATTTGGCAGCAACGGAGGACAATCCCGATAACAACGAACCCGACAACAACGAACCTGATACTAACAACGACCTCGACAACGCCATGCTCGCAGACTTGGTTGAACGCGCTGAAAATGATGCTAAGGATTAGATATATCTTACTTTTTAGTATCTTTGCAAAAAATATAATTTTACAGGGAAATGGAAGAAAAAGATAGACTAAAACCCAAATACATAGACCCATTTACCGATTTTGGGTTCAAAAGATTGTTCGGCGAGGAGTGTAATAAAGAGTTGTTGCTTGATTTTTTGAACGAATTGTTGCATCAAAAAGAGGGTAAAATAGTCTCCTTAACCTATCTTAAGTCTGAACACTTAGGCAGATCGGAAGAAGATAGAAAAGCGATTTTTGATTTGTACTGCGAAAACGAGAAAGGCGAAAAGTTTATTGTAGAGATGCAAAAGACAAGACAAACTTTTTTCAAAGACCGCGCTTTGTATTACAGTACATTTCCCATTGTAAAGCAGGCAGTTACAGGAGATTGGAACTATGAATTAAAAGCGGTTTATACGGTTGCTATTTTGGATTTTGTATTTGAGGAAGATAAAAAAGACATCCATAAATACCGATACGATGTAATGTTAACGGACATAGAAACACATAAGATTTTTTATGATAAATTGAAATTTGTCTATTTGGAGATGCCAAAATTTACGAAAGAGGTAGATGAGTTGACGACTCATTTTGATAAATGGATGTACGTCTTAAAAAATCTCAAGCGTTTGGACAATATTCCCGACAAACTTCGGGAAAAGATATTTGAGAAAATCTTTGAAGTTGCCGAGATAGCAAAGTTAAGCAACGAAGAGTATGAACAATACATATTCAGTTTAAAAACGTATCGGGATTATAAAAACTCCATAGATACAGCAAGAGATGAAGGAAAAGCAGAAAAGACAATAGAAATAGCAAAAAATGCAAAAATATTAGGGCTAACGACAGAACAAATACAAAAACTGACAAATTTATCAATAGAAGAAATCGAAAAATTAATTTAATATTTATTCACTCAAAAATAATAAGTTATGAAGAAACTATCAATTTTAGTAATTGCAACATTGATTGCAACAGGTTCTTTTGCACAAAACATCAACGTGCAAACAGCGTTCAACCACCTTAAAAAAGGGAAATTCAAAGAAGCCTTAGAACAACTTCAGCCGGCGTTAGACCACGCTCAAACCTCCATGCAGGCTAAGACGTGGTATTATTATGCCAAGACCACGCTTGGTATCGCACAGGATACAACAGGAGTTTACGTCAACTTGCTTGCCGACCCGCTCGACGAAGCAACAAAAGCATGTGACAAAGTATTGGAGTTGGAAACGAGTAAAAAAACAGACGAGTACACCGACCAAATTCGAGAGATGATACTCGGGACAGCATCACTCTATTATAATAAAGGAAAAGATGCTTATGACGCAAAATCGTATTCCGAAGCTGCCGGTTATATGATGAAAGCACAGGAAGCTAGAGAAAAATCAGGAAGTTCCGACTTAAGCATGTTGATGTATGCAGCAACTTGCTGGTTATTAGCCGAAAAATGGGATGAAGCCGAAGTAGTTTTGACCAAGCTGAGAGATGCCGATTATAAAGATGCAACCATATATATCGGATTGGCAAAAGTAGCCGTCGCCAAAAAAGAACTCACCAAAGCCGTCCAATACTTAGACGAGGGCGAAGCAAAATTCCCAAAAGACCTCGGACTGCTAACCGAAAAAGCCAATATGTACATGGTAGGCGAACTGTCGGAATTAGACAAACACGCCGCACTGAACACACTGAATAAAATCATCGAAATCGAACCCGGCAATGCGTCCGTATGGAACAGTCTCGGCGCCTGCTACGCCATGGACCCCGCCACTTTCGACGAAGCCGCCGCCGCTTATTTAAAATGTATCGAACTAAACCCAAAATTCACCTCCGCCTACTACGGATACAGCAACCTCTACTTAGATAAAGCCAACGCCTACATTAACGAAGCCCGAGACCTGCCCTTTGAAGAACAGAAAAAATATGACGAATTGATAAAAAAATCCGAAGAAGTCTTTATGGAAGTGCTGCCGTTCGTCGAACAGGCACACGAATTAGACCCCTCGGACACCATGGTTAAACAAATTTTAAAAGATATATACGTCCGACTGAAAATGATGGATAAGGCGGAGAAGATACAATAGAAGTGAAGATTGCGTGAGACACAAAATTGTGAGACCGTAAGAAAATATTGGTTTTTCTTACGGTCTTCTTCTTTTATACTCTGCTACCCCGTTGTCCAAGAATTTGATAAACGCTTCGATGTTGAGATTATGTCCGCGTGTGGGCATCAGGATGTCGTCCCTACTTCGACGGTAGTTTTCTTTCCCCCTCTGTTCCTATGCTTGATTATTAGCGCTTTACGTTCAAATTTTAGGAAAATTGCTTTGTAGTGAATACAGGTTAGAAAGTGTTGATTTTCTTGCAGTTACAAAAAAAATGTGTACCTTTGCCGCATGTTTGTAAGGACAGTACATTAGGCTAACGGCAAGGTGAGTATCTTGATAGTGGAGAGCATCCGTGAATTGGGGAAAGTTCGCCAGAAGCAGTTTCGTCATGTGGCGACGGTTCTTCCGTCAGAGATTGAAAGGTTTAAAGAAGTTGCCGAGTATATCAGGATGGAGATGGAGGATGACAACACTTGTTGTACCTGACCTATTTTGCTTTTTGCGCACATACATGCTGCAAAATTACGACTTTTTTTGCTTGCAACACCCGAAATGGGTATCGCAAAATATGTAAAATGATGATTATGAAGATGTTGAAAAATCGCTTCTTTGAAAGTGTCGAAATCAGGAAAAGACATCTGGTTCCATTTAGGTTGACCTCTAAGTAGTAGATGTAGTGAATATAAGAAAATTTATATCTCTGATAATCAAGCGCTTAACCCACATTGCAGCCGCCCACTCCGTATCTCACTGAAATTTTAGCGAAATCGGGGTATTTTCAGCGAAAAAGTGCTGTTTTTTTGAGGTGTAAATTCATAAAGTAT
>Ga0099364_10008288_pt1 | contig 14645 bp, 14 predicted proteins | sample TergutTh196P3_FD_73070 | JGI IMG/M metagenome (GOLD analysis project Ga0099364, IMG submission 73070) | Microcerotermes parvus P3 segment gut microbial communities from Pointe-Noire, Republic of the Congo - Th196 P3 | ecosystem: Host-associated > Arthropoda: Insects > Digestive system > Gut ... | reverse complement strand
GGGGGCTGGCTCCCTTTGGGGGGTGGGGGAAAGCCCAAGGGTTCTATTATTTTTAATCACACAATACCAAGGGAGGTATGAAACCTTGAAAATGACTGTCGACAGGGAAATGACGCTTCGCATGGCGCGCGCGGCGCAAATTCGCTTAGCGCCCGATGAGATTGATTACATGATGAACTCGCTTAATGATATTCTCGATTTCTGCGCGCCGGTAGGTGATCTCGACTGCACCGGCACTCCGGATTTCGCGTGGGAAATGAAGCGGCTGTCAACCCGACGCGCTGACGAAGCCGATGGTTGGGCCGATCTCGATGAGTTCAAGGCGGCCGCTCCCACGATAGACGGAGATTTTTTCCGAGTGCCCCGGATAAGCGCGGAGGAATGACGTTATGGAAATTCACGAACTGACCGCCGCCGAAATGGCGCGAGCAATCAGAGAAAAAAAATTCAGCGCGGCCGAAGCTGTGAAAGCGAGTCTTGAGCGCATCGCGAAATACGAAGGAACAGTTAACGCCTGCATAACAGTGATGGGGGAGAGCGCATTGGCGCGCGCGTCTGAGATAGACGCGCGCCTGTCGCGAGGGGAGGATACAGGTTCGCTCGGCGGAGTGCCGTATATAGCCAAGGATAATTTCTGTACCCGGGGAGTACCCACGACCTGCGCGGGCAAAATGCTCGAAAATTGGCGGCCGCCATACGACGCGAGCACAATTAAATATATGGAAGACGCCGGGGCTGTCCTCATTGCAAAGGCGAATCTCGACGAATTCGCGATGGGGAGCTCGACGGAAAACTCTATAATCGGGCGCACGAAAAATCCGCGCGATCTTGATCGTACTCCGGGAGGAAGCAGCGGAGGAAGCGCCGCCGTCGTCGCAGCCGGATATGTCCCGCTCGCGCTGGGCACGGACACGGGCGGTTCGATACGCCAGCCCGCCGCCTTCTGCGGAATTCATGGCTTAAAACCCTCCTACGGAGAGGTCAGCCGATATGGGATAGTGGGCTACTGCTCCTCCCTCGACCAAGCGGGGCCTCTCGCGAGAAGCGTGGAGGATATTGCGCTCGCGATGGATATTCTTGCCCGCCCCGATCCAAACGATTCCACCTGTGACGCTTACGATAGACCGCGTTTCACGGACGCGATTAAAACGGACAACCTCAGGGGAAAAAGAATCGGCATGTTCGACAACTTTGAGGCGGGACAGATCGACGCCGACCTTTACGACGCGCTCACCCGCGCGGAAGACATGTGCCGCGAGGCCGGCGCGGTCGTCGAAAGGATTGACATGCCGATAGCGGTTAAATACGGGGTCGCCGCTTATTACGTGACGACCCTCGCGGACGCGAGTTCCAAGCTCGCCTGTTACGACGGCATACGTTACGGCGCTCACATCGGAGGATCGACCGCTTCCGACATGTACATGAACACCCGCACGGCCTCCTTCGGCGAGGAGGTTCGCAGAAGGATAATCCTGGGTACCTGTCTTCTGACGGACGGATTTTATCAGAACTATTACGAACCCGCGCTGAAAGTCCGGACGAAAATAGCAGGGGAGTTTGAGGGAATTTTCGCGAAATACGACGCGTATCTTCTTCCGGCAACGCCGTCGCTGCCATATATTTTGGGTACTAAGGAAACCAATCGGAAAAGGATGTATCTCGGCGACGTTTTCACCGTGCCGATAAGCCTCGGGGGATTGCCCGGCCTCAGCCTCAGCATGGGTTTAAACAACGCGGGGCTCCCTTTGTCCGTGCAGATAGTCGGGCCGCGTTACGGCGACTCGAAAGTGCTCGGCGTAGCGGCCGTTCTCGAATCGCTCGTGGGACGCCCGACGCCCTGCGAACCGGGAAAAATCGGGGAGGTGGCGTAGATGAGCGGTTCTGTGATTTCCAAACGTCCTGTCGTTATAGGACTTGAGATTCATTTACACCTTAATACGAGGACGAAAATGTTCTGTTCGTGTTCAACGGATTATATCGGCAAAACGCCGAATCTGAACGTATGTCCGATATGCCTGGCTGTGCCCGGCACCCTGCCGCTTATGAACGATAATGCCGTTGCGCTGGCGTCGCGTATGGGCCTGGGGCTTCACGGGGAAATAAAACATTTCTCGAATTTCCACAGGAAAAATTATTTTTACCCGGATTTGCCCAAGGCGTATCAGGTAACGCAATTTGCTTTGCCGATTTCCGTCGGCGGTTATCTCGACGTCGAGGCGGACGGATCGTCCAAAAGGATCCGCATCCATCACCTTCATCTGGAGGAGGACGCAGGCAAGCTGGTTCATCCGACGACTGACGGACGGCTCACAGGCGCGGCCTACTCCCTCGTGGATTACAACAGGGGAGGCGTTCCTCTCGCCGAGATAGTTTCCGAACCGGACATTTCGTCGCCCGCCGAGGCCCGCGACTATGTGATGAGGCTGCGGCAGCTCGCGAGATATCTCGACGTATCGGACGGAGAGATGGAGTCCGGCTCCCTGCGGGTGGACGCCAATATCTCGCTCTCGAACCCCGACGGTTCGCTTGGAACGCGCGTCGAGATAAAAAATATGAACTCGCTCAAATCGCTGGAACGGGCTCTCGAATACGAGATATCGCGACAGAACAGAGCGCTGGATTCCGGCGAAAAATTGACGCAGGAGACAAGGCTGTGGGACGACGCCGATGGAGTGACGCGCTCCATGAGGAGTAAAGAGGCGGCGTCCGATTACCGGTATTACCCGGAGATGGATCTCGCTCCGATCATCATCACGGACGAACAGATCGACGACTTCAAGCGCTCCGTGCCTGAACTGCCCTGGGAGAAGCGCGAGCGCTTCGGGAGAGATTACGGCCTGTCGAAGGAGGAGATCGCTATTCTGACAGAACAGCGCGAACTCGCGGATTACTACGAGGCAATGACTGCGGCGGGAGCGCCTCCGGCGAGAGCCGCGAACTGGATGCGTATGGAGGTTCTTCGTATCTTAAACGAGACCGGCGTTCGCGGCATAGAGGAATTTAAAGTGAAACCGGCGGTCTTAGCGGAGCTTGTGAAAAAAGCCGAGGCAAAAGAAATTTCGAGTACGATAGGCAAGGAGCTCCTTGACGTGCTTGCCCGCGAAGATATATCGCTCGAATGCGCGATAAAGCGCATTGGCGTTCCGGTCGGGCGGGTAACGGGCGGCGCGCTTGACTCTATGCTAAGTAAAATTTTCAGCGAAAATCCCGACGTTGTGGAAACAATCAGATCCGGACAAGACAAAAAAGGCGCGAAGATTAAATTTCTCCAGGGCCTGGTAATGAAGGAGGCAAAAGGACAGGCCGACCCGAGGGAAGTATCGGAGGCTTTTTCAAAAAACTGGAAGAAATCGCCAAATAAACGCTGATTTTACGAGCGGGCGATAATCCGAAGCTCATACTTTTTTCGGTTGTGTTATAATTTCCTCATCTGAACAATCATTGATTAAAGGGGAGATGAATTTAATGAAAACAACAATGAAACTTGCGTGTTTAGTTCTTGCGGTGTTGATTTTTTCGGCTTCGGCAGCGTGCGCCGCGAATATCGCTTTTTCGAACGATCTCGATATCAGGGTATCAATCACCTTAACGTACTTTGACGCGGATACCGGCGTAATGACGACGCAAGGCTGGTGGCACGTCGAGTCCGACAGCGAAACCGTCGTTACGGTGAATGCGGACGAATCGCGCGAGATATATTATGCCGCGTACAATAAGGAGCCGTTCATCGACTCCACAACACGCGCAAATCCTCAGATCATAAGATGGGCGAGTCCCCGCACTTTCAAATATACGACCGACGAAGAGCCGACTGATGATGAGCTTGACGTTTGGCAAGGGACTTTTTATCGGATAGACGGCGGTTCGGTCAACATCGACGTAAGACGGTAGATTTATTTTCAACGCCGCGTGAGAACGGGCGGCGGAATAAAGGCAATATAAAGATACGGCCTCCGTTAAGTTGGAGGCCGCATCTTTTATCAGGCGCCGAACGCGTCTATTTTTTCCTTCTGCGGAAAAAAAATTTTCGCAGCAAAGCCGCGGCTTCCGCCTCCATTATGCCGCTGGTAACCTCGCAGCGGTGGGGCATCCTGGGATCGCGCAGAATGTCATACAGCGTGCCCGCCGCCCCGGCCTTTTGATCTCGCGCGCCGTACACCACACGAGATACCCTCGTCTGCACGATAGCGCCCGCGCACATGGGACACGGTTCGAGCGTCACGTAAAGTTCGCAGCCGTCGAAACGCCAGGAGTTCAAGTTTTTGCCGGCTTCAGAGAGCGCGCATATCTCCGCGTGAGCAAACGGCATATTGTCTGATTTTCGTCCGTTGCGGCCGCGCCCCAATATCTCGCCGCCACGCGTTACGATAGCGCCGACCGGAATCTCTCCTTCTTCATACGCTCGTTCGGCCTCGAACATTGCCTCGCGCATGAAACGATAGTCCTGCGAATTTGTCTCAAACTTTTTGTCAAAAAAGATTTTTTTCATATGTATAATGATACAACAATTTCCGGAAGCGGGTTTTTGGGAATATATATGTTAAATTTAGAAAAACTGCGGGGTGATAATCGTGAAAAGTGTTTCCGGAATTTTCAAATCCCCTATCGGGAACCTGGTGGTGCATGTTACCGAGAAAGGAGTGTCGGAAATTTCCTTTTCGGATGAGGCGGTTGCGTGCGAGGCAAAAGAGAACGCTATACTTGCGGCGTGCCTCACACAGCTTGCCGAGTATTTCGACGGCGTTCGCGCGGAATTTTCCGTGCCGCTCGATTTGAATGGCACTCCGTTCCAGCTCGACGTGTGGCGGGCTTTGATGCAAATTCCATACGGCGCGACTGCAGGCTACGGCGACGTTGCCGCCGCGATCGGCAGGCCGAAGGCTGCGCGCGCCGTGGGCGGCGCAAACCACAACAATCCCGTCTCAATAATAGTCCCCTGCCACAGGGTTATCGGCAGCGACGGAAGCCTGACGGGATACGGCGGCGGCCTGCACAGAAAACGCTGGCTCCTGGATCACGAGGCAAAAAAATAAAATCCAGGCTTAAGACAGCGGATTTTTCTTTGCCTCGCCGGGCGACCGGGGATATTTCGCCGGGCATGGAGAGATTTTTTCCCATATAACCAGGTACAAATTTTTGCCCGCCGCGCCGTATGGTTCCATCCTGGGTGAGGCGAGGCCTAAAGAGCGCCATAACGCAGGTGTTACGTCAAGTTCTTTATGTATGCCCGGCCCTTTAAATGCCACGATAATGCCTCCAACTTTAACCAACGGCGACAGATATTCGGCTAAAATCCTTGCATTGGAGACCGCTCTCGCGGTTGCTATTTCAAATTTCTCACGTGACTTGCGCGCCAGGTCTTCAGATCTTGCGTTAACGGTCTCGATGTTTTTCAGGCCGAGAGCCGCCGCGATTTCGCGCGCGATTTTGATTTTTTTCGAAACGCTGTCCACGAGCACGCCGCGCAAATCAGGCCGGCATATTCCCCACGCAATACCAGGCAGCCCGCCTCCCGTACCGACGTCCACGAAACCGACGCCCGCAAATTTTTCGAGCAGAGGAAGCGCCGCTAAAGCATCCGTCACGTGTTCCGCGTATATCGTTTTTTCATCCGACGGGCCGATAACCCGCGCAAATTTATTCGCCTCTCCAAGAAGGCGCGCGAAAAGCCTGAGTTTTTTTTCCGTCGTTTTATCAATATCTTTAATTTTTTCCAACCCCCGGTAATGAACTTTCTAAAGTATAATATTAACATTCGCGCTCCCGGTGACGAGTGCGAAAAATATGCGCGCTGTTGTTATAATTTTAGTGAGGTGGTTTCCGGTGAAGACAAATTACGAGGGCGGAAGTTCCGTCAAGTTTGGAAAATTTACCGTGCTCGACCTTCGCGGAACTTGGCGCGAGATGGGGCGTCAATACGGCGCGCTTGCGGGAGAGTCCCTCCGGGCAATGTACGAAGGCGCAATCGAGCGGCAATTGATGCAGGAATGCGGCAGATCGCGGGAGGAACTCGAAACGGGAGCAAACGGATTTTTCGCAAACTATCCGTATAAATTGAAAGAAGTGCTGGCCGGCATGGCTGAGACGAGCGGGCTCGATTTCGGCAAAATCCTGTTGTTGAACGCCGCTCAGGTTTTGGTGGCGGACGAACTATGGTCGCAGAATCATTGTTCGGGGATAGCTGTCTGGGGCGAATACTCGTCAGGCGCTTTGATCTACGGAAGAAACTATGATTATTTCGACTGGTTCAAGAAATTCGGCGAACATATCGTCGTCGCTGCTTATCATCCTGCCGATGGTTCGCTTGCCACGGCGACCATAGGTTACGCCGGTGAAATATACATGGTAACCGGCATCAACGAACGCGGGATTTTCCTTGAACTCAACAACGGGGATCCCTCGGGCGGCGGGTTACAGTATCACAACAGGGTTCCCGCAATCACGGAACTTTTCATGTTTCTCCTTGATTCTCCGGATCTCGATCAACTGGAGAGCTTTTTCCATACCACGCGCTCGAATTTCGCCTACGTGGTGGGAGCCGCGGACGAGAAAACGTCGAGGTGTTTCGAGTGGCCGGTCTTCGACGTGAAGCGCAGACTGTCGGTTCGGCGCCCGGGCCTGATGGTCGCGACCAATCACTTTACGGAACCATCGTGGGGTCTCCCCAGGCCTGACGACAAGAAGTTTTTCGCCACCCGGACACGCAGGCGAAATCTGCTCAATCTGGCCGAACACTTCAAGGGCAGTATCGATCTGTCAAGGATGAAAAAAATACTGGACACCCGCATCGAAGATCTCGGAGCCACGACAGACAGCACCGTGTATCAGGTTATCGCCGAACCCGGCGCCATGATGCTCTCGCTGAAAGCGCCGGGAGTAACCGACTGGATCGATATCCCCATACGGGATTTTTTATAAAATATTGAAAACATAAAAAAGAGCGCCCGAGATTTTTAAAAGGGCGCTCTTTTTGATTTTTCCGGCGAAATTTTATTTCGGGCGTCTGTAAAGAAACGATCCCGCGGATTCAAAACCGATTTTTTTATATTCGAATATTTGTTCTGTCGCGCCGGTCATAAGATAACCGCCGGGACGAAGGGCTTCGAGGAATTTCCTGTAAAGCGCCGACTTTGTTTCCGCTCCGAAGTAGATGACGACGTTGCGGCAGAGTATTATGTCGAATCCGGTGTCGAATTTGTCCTTTATCAGATCCATGTGCTGGAACTTGACCTTGTCCTTTACCTCTTTTTTTACCTTGATCGTGTCGGCTTTCACTTCTGTGAAGTATTTGTTCACCCACTCTTTCGGGGCGCTCATCACCTGACGTTTCGCATAGACACCCTCCTGCGCCTTTGCCAGAACGCCGTTGTCGATATCTACGGCGAGAACCGGCTGCGGGGTTGCAACGCGGGTTTCCATCGCAAGGATCGCAAGCGAATAAGGTTCCTCCCCGGTCGAGCAGGCGGCGCTCCAGAGTTTTATTTTCTGATGTCCCAGATCTTTATAAATCTGCGGGATTACTTTATCTTTCAATTCCCACCACCTGTTTGCGTTGCGGAAGAACTCGGTCACGTTTATGGTGAGATAGTCGAGAAACTCGCGAAGCTTGTCCGGATTGTTGGCAATCGTCTTGTAGTAGTCGTCATAGGTTTTCATCCCCCACCTCTGCATCAGCATGTGGATGCGCCGGTGGATCTGATATTTGTAAGCGTCAAGATCGATGCCGGTCAAATCCTGCATCTTTTTCTTGAAGGTTTTGTATTCGGGTGGCGCCGGGTAGCTTGCTGCATCCTGATTCGACATTTATTTTTCCCCCAATTGGTTGTCTTGATTGGAAGAAACCGGGCGTTTTCGTCTTTCAATCAAGAATCATATTAATTCATAAGACGCGGCGTATACTTCTGGAAGAATTTAGTGTAAAATAATTTATGCTTTTAATCGTCCAGTCCGATAATATTATCAGAAAAGAATAAAGAAGCAAGGCGAAGGATCGATTGGAGTGAACAGGGATGAATATTATGACGGTAGCTCACGCGGGAGCGGTTCAAAATTTAGCCCATCAGACCGCGTACGCGTACGGGCTGGAACGGAAGTTTCTGCCCCCGAAATCCCCGGAGCAGTACAAGCGCATTGAACTGCCGGGCCCGGGTCGTATGGACACGATGTACCAATACAGGCAGATCGAAGGATGGGTGGGCGATATGCCTGTGTCTTTCACACATCTCATGGCGTATCGTTCATATGAGTACACGAAGCAGGTTTTTTCGGATTACGACAAGAGGCATGCCGTTAGTAACACAAACAGTTGGGTAGTATAGACAAATCTGTAATCGGATATCTTTCTTTAAAATCCCGTCTGTATGGACGGGATTTGCTTTTGTGATAAAATATGCTGGCATTGCGCGTGAACAGATAGTCCGAAAGGGGTTGTAAGCGTTTGAAGTCGGAGATTGTCTCCCAGGAAGGTAACGTAATAGTTTTAAAGGCCGAATACGAAGCCGGCGAGGTCGACGGCGCCGTTGGCAAAACGGTGCGCGAGCTGTCGAAAAACGCCAATATTAAAGGTTTTCGCAAGGGGCATGTCCCAAGAGCCACATTGGAACTCTACTTCGGAAGAAAATCCATATACAGGGAAACGATGGAGACTCTTGCAGGTAAAGCTCTCGAAACCGTTATGGAAGAGTATGACCTCGACCTGGTGGCGGAGCCGAAACTGGACGTCGGGGAACTTATTGAGGGCAGCCCCGTTGCAATAGAATTTACCTTCGAGGTTCGCCCCGAAGTGGAGCTTCCCGATATTCCGTCGCTTACCGCCGAAAAAATAATATACGAGGTGCACGATGAGGACGTCGAAGAGGGGCTTCGCCAACTGCTTGAGTCAAACGCGACTCTCGAACCCACGCAGGACGACCGTCCGGCGACGCCGGAAGATATCATAGAAGCGCAGTACTCGTCATACGAGACTATGGAGGACGGCAGCGTCAGGGAGTTGGAGAGCGAGAAGAAGAACATACTGTATCTAGCGAATATCAGGCCGGATATCGCCGAGGCTGTGATCGGGCGCAGCCCCGCGGAAGAATTGGAGTTTAACATTACTCTGGAGGACGATTATCCCGACGCTAGGATGGCCGGCAAGACGGTCGGCTACAAACTTGAGATATTGAATTTTATGAAACGCGTGGTTCCTGAGGCGACCGACGAGACCATTTCGGAAATCTCCCGCGGAAAGTATGCGTCGCTGGATGAGATTAAAGCCGAGATGAGAAAACAGTTGGAGGAAAGCGCCGCCGCAAAGAGCGAGGCAAGCCTCAATGAGTCGGCGATAAAAGCTCTGGCGGAAGCGACCGCAGTGGAAATACCCGCGACGATGATTGACAGGCAGTATCTGGCAATGCGGCGCGAGCATGACGTAATGATAAAACAGGATATTAAACAATCACTCGACGACTACCTCAAAAACAATAATTTAAGCGTCGAGGAGTACGACGGCAACCTGAAAAAACGGGCCGAAGATATTGTACGTAATACGTTGGCGCTTGACGCTCTGGCCGAGAGGGATCAGATCACTTTCGACGGAGACGATCTCAACGATGAAATAATGCGCACCGCCAATTCAATGAGGATTAACCCCCAGGAATACGCGGACTCGCTGAGCAAGGATAAGCGGGCGTTTTCAGCTTTAGCGGAGAGGGTAAAGACAAAAAACACAGTCAGGCACCTTTCGACGCTTGTGCGGATAACCGAAAGGACAGAAGATTTCAATCAAAAAGCGGATATAAATAACGAAGAAGAACCCGAGCCTCTTGATGAAAAGCACGAACATCCCGGCGAGAAACAGGAACATCACGCCGAAGAGGCCGAACAGTGAGGCGGGATGATATGAGCGAAGAAAAAATGTCAGCGGCGTCGTATCTTGTTCCGATAGTTGTGGAGCAGACTGGGCGCGGAGAGCGTTCATACGATATATACAGCCGCCTCCTGAAGGACAGGATCATCTTTATAGGTTCCGGAATAGAAGACGGTATGGCTAATCTTGTAATAGCCCAGTTGCTGTTTCTCGAAAGCGAGGATCCGGACAAAGACGTATTTCTTTACATCAACAGCCCGGGCGGCGTTGTTACGGCAGGGCTCGCAATTTACGACACGATGCAGTACATAAAGTGCCCTGTCTCGACGATTTGTACCGGGCAGGCGGCAAGTATGGCGGCCGTCCTTCTGGCCGGCGGGGACAAAGACAAGCGTATAGTGCTGCCAAACGCGCGGGTGCTGCTCCATCAGCCATCCGGAGGTTCGAGAGGCCAGGCGACCGATATCAAGATACAAGCCGACGAAATTTTAAGAACCAGAAAGACGCTGAACGATATACTGGCTCGTCATACCGGCCAGCCTTTGGAAAAAATAGAGAACGACACGGAGCGCGACTTTTTCATGTCCGCCGCGGAGGCAGTGGACTATGGCCTCGTCGACAAAGTTATACAAAAGAGATGAGAAAGCCGGCGGATAATCGTCGGCCCGCGCTCCTGAAGAGGGAGGACTGGTAATGTATCCTTATGATAATAACGGGAACGGACGCAAGAGAAAAGTACGCTGCTCCTTCTGCGGCAAGGCGCAGGAGGAAGTGCCGAAGCTCATAGCGGGTTCCAGCGCGTATATATGTACCGACTGCGTGCAGTTATGCAATATGATCATCCGCGACGAAATGGAACCCGCAAGGCCGGTTGCCGAGGTTTTCCAGGTATCGCGCGAAAAACTGCCAAAACCACGCGAAATAAAGGATTATCTTGAGAAGTACGTGGTTGGACAGACAAGGGCGAAAAAAGTACTCTCCGTCGCGGTGTACAGCCACTATCAACGGATACGCTCGCTGGCCGATCAATCGAATGACGACGTGGAACTGCCCAAAAATAACGTTTTGCTGCTGGGCCCGACAGGTTGCGGAAAGACGCTTCTCGCTCAGAGTCTCGCCAATTTTCTGCACGTTCCTTTCGCAATGGCCGACGCAACGACTTTGACCGAAGCCGGGTACGTCGGCGAAGACGTCGAAAACATTCTGGTGCGCCTGCTCCAGGCGGCCGAATACGACGTGAGAGCTGCCGAGCACGGAATAATTTATATCGACGAAATAGACAAAATATCGAGAAAATCAGAATCGCAGTCCATAACTCGCGACGTATCGGGCGAGGGCGTCCAGCAGGCGCTGCTCCGCATTCTTGAGGGGACCGTGGCGAATGTGCCGCCGAAAGGCGGCCGCAAACACCCCAATCAGGACTTCGTGCAAATAGATACGAAGAATATACTATTTATCTGCGGCGGGGCATTCGACGGATTGGATAATATTATCGCAAGAAGAGTCAATAAGAAGACAATAGGCTTCGGCGGCGAACTTATAAACACCGCCGTATTGGAGGACAGGGACGTACTCAAGGAGATACAGCCCACCGACCTCACATCCTATGGATTCATACCGGAATTCGTGGGCAGGCTTTCCGTTCTTGTTCCAATGGATTCGCTCGACCACGAGACGCTTGTGCGCATCCTGCGCGAACCGAAAAACGCACTCACAAAACAATATGAGAGGATTTTTTCTCTTGAGAACGTCGAACTGTCGTTTACCGATGAGGCGCTGGACGCGATTGCGACGCGGACGCTCTCGCAAAAAACCGGCGCGAGAGGTCTGCGTAGCGTTTTGGAATCCGTAATGATCGATATCATGTTTGACTTGCCCGAGAAGAGTTCCGAAATAAGCAGAATATCAGTCACCGAGGATTTCATTAACGGAACCGGCGAGGCTGAGATCACCGGGCGGACTTCAAGAGAGGTTGCCTGATGACGATTGTTCCAGTGCTGCCGGTGCGGGATATCGTAATTTTCCCCGGCGTGATTGCGCCGCTTTTCGTAGGCAGGCCAAAATCTCTGAAAAGTGTTGAAGAAGCTTCGATAAGCGACAAAAATCTTCTGGTGGTGGCGCAGAAAGATAATTCGGCGGATGATCCGACATTCGACGATCTGTATTCGATGGGGGCCATGTGCCACGTGATTCAGATGGTGCGCCTGCCCGACGGCTCAACCAAGGTACTCATCGAGGGACATGCCAGAGCGCTTGTGAACGAATACATGAACGTCGGAGATTATATCGCCGCTGAAGTGATTCAAGTGGATTACGAGGGCGAATTGTCCCCAAGGGCGGAACCTCTTCGCAGGGCGGTATTGGAGCAGTTTGAGCGATACGTAAACCTTCATCCTAAACTCCCTATCGAAATTGCTTTCTCGCTCGCCGGCGTCGAGGACGCGTTTCTTTTTGCGGACATAATTTCTTCCCACATACATATCAAGATCAATGAGCGTCAGGAACTTCTCGAACTCTTAAATCCGGAAGACAGGATGGACAAGCTTCTGCGCCTTTTGATGCGCGAAACCGAGCTTCTTGAGATGGAGCATTCGATCCACGACAAGGTGAGAAGTGAAATTGAGCGCAACAACAAGGAATATTATCTTAAAGAGCAGTTGAAAGCCATTCAGGCTGAACTGGGGCAGCCGGACGCGACGAATGAACACGACGAACTGCTTGCCAAAATAAAAAAAGCCCGAATGCCTAAGGACGTTGAGAAAAAAGCCGCAAACGAACTTGCCAGGCTTGCCAAGATGCCTTCGATGTCAGCCGAAGCGACAGTCTCCCGCAATTATATAGAATGGCTTTCCGATATGCCCTGGAAAAAAAAGAGCAAGGACAGGCTGGATATTGGGATCGCCAAATCCGTTTTGGACGAAGATCATTACGGCCTTGAAGAGGTAAAGGAGCGCATCCTGGAATTTCTTGCGGTTCAGCGCCTGATGGGCCAGAAGACGCGCAGAGGGCAGGTTCTGTGCTTTGTCGGCCCTCCGGGAGTGGGCAAAACGTCTTTAGGAAAATCCATAGCGCGGGCGCTCAACAGAAAATTTGTCAATTTTTCCCTTGGAGGAATGAGGGACGAGGCCGAGATCCGAGGGCACCGCAGAACTTATATAGGCTCGCTCCCCGGCAGAATAATCCAAAAACTAAAACAGGCCGAAACAAAAAATCCGGTCATGCTGATGGACGAGATAGACAAAGTAGGAGTCGATTTCAGGGGGGATCCGTCATCGGCATTGCTTGAAGTTCTTGACCCCGAACAAAATCGCGAATTCACTGATCATTTCCTCGAAGTTGCGTTCGATTTGAGCCAGATTATGTTCATAACCACCGCTAATATCACGCATACGATACCGCGGCCGCTTCTGGACAGGATGGAGATAATTTCCCTCCCCGGCTATGTCGCCGAGGAAAAATTGCATATTGCCTCCCGCCATCTGTGGCCTAACGTCCTTAAGGATAACGGGCTTAATAAATTCAAAGTAAAAATTTCCGACAAGGTGATTAAAAAGATAATATCCGAATACACCCGCGAGGCAGGGGTGCGCGGGCTTGACCGTCAGTTGTCGCGCATCGCGCGCAAACTCGCCACGAAAATAGTTAAAAAGTCGGAGGAAGCCGCGAAGCGTCTAACCTCGATAACAATTACTCAGGCGTCGCTAAAGGAATATCTCGGCGCTCCAAAAATGCACGGGGCTCGAATACCTAAAAAGGATTCAGTGGGAACCGCGATGGGGCTTGCATGGACTGAAACGGGCGGCGACGTGCTGGTTATCGAGTCCGCCGTCATGAAGGGAACCGGCAAAGTGACCTTCACGGGCAATCTTGGGGAAATTATGCAGGAGTCGGCTCAGGCGGCGCTGGGATACCTCCGCTCGTTCTCGCGGAAATACGGATTGGGCCGTATCGAATGGGAAAAGACCGACATACACGTACACGTGCCCGAGGGCGCCATCCCAAAGGACGGCCCGTCCGCGGGAGTGACTCTCGCTCTTGCGATGCTGTCCTCGCTCTCAAATCGCCCGGTCAATTCGCGCATTGCTATGACGGGCGAAATTACCCTGCGAGGCACGGTTCTTCCGATAGGCGGAGTCAGAGAAAAAGTTCTCGCCGCCAAGCGGAGCGGCATCACCTCTGTGATCCTCCCCAGAGATAATAAAGTTGACGTCGACGAACTCGCGGAATGGGCGCGGGACGGAATGACTTTCAACTACGTTTCCAACGTGGACGAAGTGTTCGGCATGACTTTAAGCCGGAAGAACGCCAAGTGATCCACTGGAAATCCGAAATAACCGGCACTGCGTGGAAAGCGTCGGAATTTCCAATTCCGACATTGCCCGAGGTCGTTATAGCAGGCAGATCAAACGTCGGAAAATCGACGTTGATAAACGCTCTTTTGAACAAAATGGGAAAAAAAGTTGCCTACGTCAGTTCAAAACCCGGAAAAACCCGGAGTCTCAATTTTTTTAAAATTTTCGCGCCCGGCGAAAAAGGAGAAAATGAATTTTTTCTTGTGGATATGCCCGGTTTTGGATACGCTTCCCGAGGGCGCGCCGAGCGCTCGGAATGGCGGAAACTGGTTGAAGCATATTTCTCAGGGGGAAGAGAAACTTTATTCGTCATTCATCTGGTCGATTTCCGGCACGGTTTCCTCGCGGGCGACGAACAGTTCACATCATGGCTTGACAGCATGGATATGCCGAGGCTGGTTGTGTTCTCAAAGGGAGACAAAGCCCCAAAGAGCAAATTCAAATCC
>Ga0099364_10008287_pt1 | contig 14646 bp, 12 predicted proteins | sample TergutTh196P3_FD_73070 | JGI IMG/M metagenome (GOLD analysis project Ga0099364, IMG submission 73070) | Microcerotermes parvus P3 segment gut microbial communities from Pointe-Noire, Republic of the Congo - Th196 P3 | ecosystem: Host-associated > Arthropoda: Insects > Digestive system > Gut ... | reverse complement strand
AGTCAAATCGTATTGCTCAAAAATGGTGCTAACAGAAGCCGGAATGGAGCGCAGCACAATGACGGTCTCCGCTGGAAAGAGCAAGCGGATGAAACCGATGCGTTTGTCTTCATGGTATTAGCGGAAACAAAAGCCGGAATGGAGCGCAGCGCAATGACGGACAACGCGACCATTGACGCACCCACTGCTGACATGATGGAGTTCCTCCAACGGGATCGCGGGAAACTTTCGCTCTACGCAGTAGCGATGGTCGGCATTGCCGAAAGTCTGTTGCCCGGCGAACAGGATGTTACGCCGTATGTCAAAATTTTGGAACAGTATCTCGTGCAGGATGAGGCGAATCAAACGGCATACTTGAACCTTCGCGGCTATGCCGGTTGGCGTTGGTGGGCTTGGTACGGCAGCGAGTTTGAAACGCAAGCGTATTATCTGCGGCTGTTGATGCGTGCTGATCCGAAGAGTCCGATTGCCCCGCGATTGGTAAAGTATCTGCTCAACAATCGCAAGCATGCAACGTATTGGAATTCGACAAGGGACACTGCCATCGTGATTGAAGCGTTTGCGGAATACTTGAACGCAACCGGCGAAGGCAAACCGAATATGACGGTCGAAGTCTTGGTCAATGGCGAAGTGAAAAAGACGGTTGAGTTCACACCGGAGAACTTTTTGGTAGTGGACAATGCGTTGGTACTCGAAGCCGATGAGGTTGCGACGGGAACGCATAAGGTTGAAGTCAGAGTTAACAGAGCCCGTGGCGTAAGCCAGGGAGTCCTATCTAACGATACGGGCTCTGTGAACGATGCGGGCTCTGTGAACCCGTTGTACATCACGGCGTTTCTCGAAAACTTCACGCTCGAAGACCCCATCGAAAAAGCGGGTTTGGAGGTCAACATTGAGCGTCGGATTTATAAACTCGTCCGGGACGAATCGGCAACGGCAACCGTCGCAGGCAATCGTGGTCAAGCGGTGGACTTGCGTGTCGAAAAATATGTCCGTGAGTTAGCCGATCCGCTTGCGGAGCGCATGACGGTGCAATCCGGCGATCTCATCGAAATCGAACTTATCATCGAGAGCCGCAACGATTACGAGTCGTTGATCATCGAGGACTGGAAGGCGGCGGGTTTGGAGCCGGTGGACTTGCGCAGCGGTTACAATGGCAACGAGTTGGGGGCGTTTGTGGAGTTCCGTGATGAGCGGGTGGTCTTTTTCGTGTATCGTTTGGCGCGGGGCAAACATTCTGTGACGTATCGTTTGCGAGCGGAGATACCGGGGGAGTTCAGTGCGTTGCCTGCGAGAATTGAGGCGATGTACGCTCCTGAACTGCGTGGCAATTCCGATGAGGACAAGGTAAAGGTGGAAGATCGGTAAGCGTTTACAGAGCCCGTGGCGTAAGCCAGGGAGTCCCTAACTTACGTTACGGACTCTGTGTGCGTGTGGGGGCGGTTGTGGGATTGTGTGAAAAATGACATAATGGTCTGCGTTGAGAATTATGGGTGAGAAAATCAAACGAGTTTACGTAGACAATTCCGTGGTTAGCGGCATGTTCGATACTCACATGCCAGAACGAGTCAAACGCATGCGGCTGTTTTGGCAGGCAGTTATTGATGGTAAAACCCGAATCATTGCTTCGGATGTGCTTGACGAAGAATTGGCAAAGGCACCGCAATATGTCCGTGATTTTTTTGATGATTTGCCTGAATCACAAATCGAACAGATAGAATCGACAGAGGAATCAGATACTTTGGCAGTAAAATACATTGGTGCAAAAGTAATTAGTGAAAAACACATGACCGATTGTAGGCATATAGCCATTGCAACGATTGCTCGTGCCGATGCGATGGTGAGTTGGAATTGCGATGACATGGTTAATCCCAATAGAATTCCAAAATATAACGAAGTCAACGAAAAAAATGACTACCCCCAAATTAAAATCCTAACCCCTGACGAATTTATGGAGGCGAATGATGACCACACTTGACCTTTCCAAAATTAAGCCCATTCCCGGATTCGACTGCGTAAAAATGAAGCGGGAGATCCAAGCAAAAATTTACGAAGAGACCAAACACATGACTTGGGAAGAAAGACGGGAACATACCCGAAAATCAAGCGAAAAATTTCGGGAAGAGCAACGCCTCCGCCGAGCAGAGCGAGCGGCGGAAGCCCAGACATAGTAGTCTGCCAGACCTTTACCTATGCGAGGATTGAGGCGATGTACGCCCCGGAACTCAAAGGCAATTCCGATGAGGATAAGGTGAAGGTGGAGGATCGGTAAACGTTTACAGAGCCCGTGGCGTAAGCAAGGAAAAAACGAGAGCCGGCGGCTGTGCCGCCGGACGGCTTTCATGGTACAATGACCAGCAATCATAGATGGTAACGCTTTTACATGGGAAACACTAATGCCAAGATACGTTTACGTTGACAACTCCAATATCTGGATAGAAGGACGGAAAGTTTCCGCTGTTAATAAAGATATGGCATACGATGTCTGGGATGCTGCGAATAACAATATCCTTGACTTGGGCTGGAAATACGACTTCGGAAAACTTCTCGAACTGGTCGGCGGAACAAAAAATGGATTAAAAAAGGCATATCTTTTCGGCTCGCGACCGCCCCAAAACGATTCTCTGTGGGAAGCGGCAAGACAAGGCGGATTCGAGGTTGTCGTTGAAGACCGCAATGTCCAAAATAGGGAAAAGAAAATTGACACCGGCATTGCGGTACGAATGATGGAAGATTCCTATGAATGTATTGCCGACAAAAGTGCCGATGAAATGGTTCTTGTTGCGGGCGATGGGGATTACGTTCCAGTGGTGCATAGCATTTCCAAGCGGGGGATTCGTGTTGTCGTTTGTTTCTGGGATCATGCTGCCGCTGAACTAAAAGGTCATGCGGCAGAATTCGTTTCCTTGAACAAACACATTGGAGAAATTAGCCGTTGATAGGGTAAACGTTTACAGAGCCCGTGGCGTAAGCAAGGGTGTCCTATCTTACGATGCGGCGGCTACGCTGCCCGGCGTTCGTTTTGCGAACGCCTCATACAGGTATGGAGAAGTTCACCAGCATCTTCCAAAAACGCCGACGCTTTCTCAAACGTGCGAAGGGCAAGATTGCTCGACGGAGTCAAATGCTCGCAATCGAGGTATTCGAGCCAACGGTTCAGATGGGTAATCACTCCCTCTCTCACCGCCAGTCGAAGGAGTGCTTCCGGTGTGATTCCGTCCACCTCTTCTTTGCCGAGACGATCTTCCAACTGCCGCTGAATCATCTGCCGACAGACGGCAAAGGTCAGATTGAAGTTCTGAACGACCGCCGAAATCAGAATACTCTTGAACTCGATTCCGAGTCCCTGAAACTCGCCAGTGCGGGTGTATTTGAGCGCATTTTCCAGCGACCGCATGGCATATTGTAGTTTGTCCGCGTTACGTTTTTGCATTATTTGCCTCCATGTCTTGTTTACGTTTACCTTTGGGGACTCCAAGAAGGAATTCTTTGTGAACCTCTCAGTGCTTCCGGTATTTCTGTTGTACCGGTTTCATCATCGGGCAGGATCACTTTCGGCATTTCTATCGGCGTAAGGATGTCGAAGTCGTCGTCCCACAGACCGCCGTTGGATCGTTGCGGCGGTTCGGAGTATCTGTCCGTTTGCTGTGCCCGCAACAGGTCGTTTTCCCGCTTCAAGTCGGCAACCCGAGCGTGCGCCGTGTACAACGCATCTTCCAGCCGCCGGTTTTCGTGCAACAGCAACGATTGGTGCAACTGTGAATTCGTACATCCTGCCGCCGAAAAAGCGATAAGCAACGAAATGCCAAAAAGTATTTTCCTCATTTTACGTTCCCATTCACGCCGGGATAGTACGGTTTTTCAGGAAACGAGTCAAGAGAACTTTTTGGTTTTTTGACCGATTGACGGAATCGCCGGAATACCGGCTAAATTTTGCGTTGCCGTCGACGCGCCAGACAGAGTCCGGCTAACCCTAGAGCCAAAACGGCGAGCGTTGCGGGCTCCGGTACGGCATTGTCGCCGCCACTCCACGACACGAAACCGGTGTCATAATTCATGTCCCAGCCCGTGCCGAACACGCCGTCGTTGAGAATCCAAAACGAATCCATTCCCCACACGACTTCAAAAGAATAGAGATCGTCAAACCCGCTGACATTGCGCGTTCCCACCATATCGCCGAGAAGAGCATCAAGGAAAAATCCGCCGTTGAAGTCGAACGCACCTAAAAAGGAGGAAATCAAATTGTCCTCGTAAGTGCCGAAACCGAATAGATCGAGGGCAACATTTCCATAGGAAAAGTCGGCACTGTTCTGCACTTGAATACCGGCAAATGTTTGCGTTCCCGGCATATCACCAGCAAACGCTGAAATGGAAAGAAAACCGTTGCCGTTGTCGGCAAAGACGAGGTTATCGACGATGCCCCAGTCGTTGCCAATGGAGTCGCCTGCGAGAGTAAGCCTACCAATACTGCCTGTGTTACTGAGATAGGCTCCGCTGTACGTACCATCTTCGTAAGTCAAATTGCCTATCCTGCCGCCATTGTTAATGGCACCGCCGTCTTGCCGGGCATTAGAGATCGTGGTTGCGTTGTTAAGAGTCCCGATACCTTCGGTTCCCACTACAAAATTGCCGGTTGTACCTTGCCATCGGTACGTACCGCCGTTGTAAGTCATTTCGTTGATAAAGCCGCTGTTGTTGACCGTACCAGCACCGAATATCATCGAATCAATGATTGCATTGTGGTCGTTACTCACGTTTACCCCTGTTCTATTGACATTCATCATTCCGATGTACGCATCTTCGTAATTGAAGGCAGACACGTTGGCATCGAATTTTGTCGAGTCGATGTTTCCGTAGTTGTGGAGCGTTCCGGCGTTTCGGAACCAGACACCGATGCCGTTTTCCCCTGCGGCAACAACTGTGCCTTGATTGGTGAGGGTTGTAGTACCGCTGGCGTGAGTAACGAGAACGCCGACTCCTTCACTGCCGGTCGCCGCAACGGTAACGCCGTTATTGATTGTTACATTATTACTTGCTCCTTCGATGCGGATGCCCGCTCCAGCATAGCCGTTGGAAGTTAAATCGGCATTTTGGACAATGGTGTTGCCGCCAGCGACGAGGTGCAAACCGACTCCGTATGTGCCGGTGCCGTTAAATCCGGCATCATTGGTGATAGTATCCGCATGAGTCTGGTAAAACGAACGCCCAAAGAAGTTCTTGATGTCGATGACGTGTCCCAAATCCTGCATGATCGCAAGTTCGACTTCCGAAAAGAAAGGACGTGTAGAGGCATCGTAGTAGGCATTCATATTGCCATACGGCGTTGAGGGATGTATCAAGGTTGAACCGGGACCTATATTTCGGGATTCGACGGGTATGGGTACCTCCGCTCCATCTCCCCAAACGTTCATCGCATTTGTTCCTCGGAACGTAAAGGGATCGTTCGGATTGATAAGGAGGGTCTGTCCATTCAGTGTCGATAGTTTGCTTCCATCTGGAGCATACAAAAAATCGCTCCACGATCCTCTTTGTATTGTGCCGACCTTGACCTCAGTTCCGGCTGTGTTCACCTCGATTTCCCAGTCAATGACATCGCCAGTAATACGATGCCCTGTATAATTGATCCCTAACGAGTGCGCCAGTTCGTGGAGAATAAGGCTTTCAAGATTTCTGGACCCGTTTTTAATTTGGGTGTTACGATCTGTAATCCAATTCGAAGCAGGGTTACTCGAAATCGACACATGAACGTTGTTGGCGTGCGCTGATCCCGCGCTGATAGAATCTTTATCGAATAGTACCGTTCGTGATCCTCCATTCGGAATTTGGATGACTTCATTCCAGTAGTCCACGGCGCGTTGCGCAGCCTCTATTTCGGCTTGGGTGTAGGGAACGTTAACACCGCCATGTAGGCTAGAACCTATGAACGATTGGGAATGAATGATGATCGCCTGCCCTAGAGCCGCGTTGCTCCACGTTCCGACGAGCAGGATAATGAAAAGTAAAAAAGAGAGGAGTGTGTGCAGTCCGCTGTACGTTCCGAGTCGAATCTTTTTCGATGTCATAAATGTTTTCCGCAGAGGAGGGCGGCTTAAATGTTGTCTTTGTTCCTTTCGGCACCCATACCAAAAGGACTATACTACAAACGGTATGAAAATGCAAGACGTTTTTCTTCGTTGTGAATCCTTGTGTCCTTCGTGTCTTTGTGGTTAATCCTTTATTGTCAACCACGAAGAACACACACAAAGGACACAAAGATTCCACAAGGAAAATGTCCCATTCGTCCCCGTCGGCAGTTATAGAATTCAGCAATTACTGTGCCGATTTTTAAAAAAAATTGAATTAGTTGTAAGTTCTTTATAATCAAGGGATTGCAACAAGAGGGACAATGCCGTGAGTGCAGAATGCTACACTTCCCTCAAAAAAAGTGTGCGACATACCGTATCATTTTGACACAATGTGTATTATTTTGCAAATGGATTTTTATGGTTTGAGAGGCATTTAATCGTCATTATTGGCACTTTTGTCAAGATGGGCGTATTATTTTTCGTGATGTCGTTGTTTTTGGGAGAAAATGCGATTTTGTATTAAAACGACACTGCAAAATAATACATGTTCTTTTTTGTTTTTTGGAGAGGAGTGTCGTTTTAATACATTAGGGGAATTTGGGCAAAATTTTGGAGCGTTCGGTAGATACTGCGGCGCGGCAATAATTTACCTTTTCCCTTCGTGTCTCCTTTGTGCCCTTTGTGTCCCTTGTGGTTAATTCTTTTTTACCACAAAGGCACAAAGAGCACAAAGATTCACAAAGAACAAAACAGACCCATTTGACCCCGTGTAGGGTATAGCGGACTGCCGAGTAGCGGAATCTGCCTTCCGTCCATCTTGTTTTTCTCCGACTATTGGTTACAATGCTGGAGGTGCGGTTTTCCGCAATCGTTTTACGCCCCCTTGTTAACACAGAAAGGAACTTTCATGAACAGACGAAATTGGATCACGAACACCCTCGGCGGAGCCGCAGGACTCGCCGCTATGCTTGCCGGTGCCGGGGCTGTCGCACAGATCATCAACCCAAGAACACCACGGGTACAAAGGCGACGGGGACTCGAAAAATACCCTAACTCCCGGTTCTACAACGCCGACGGCAGTTTCAACGAAGCAGCGGCAAAGGCTGCCTACGCCGAACTGTTCCGCTTTCACAACTATACGCTTGCCGATGTTGTGAATGATGAACGCTTCTGGGTTGCGGAGTTCGGACTCGGTGACTTTGCGAACGTCGGGATGGGCGGAATCTTCTGGTACAACGACAAGGAGAATGGGTATTTCGGACACGAAATTTACCTGTTGCCCTTCCAGATGATTCCTGAACACGCCCACGTTCCGGCAGAAGACAAACCGGCGAAGCATGAATACTGGCAGGTACGCAACGGCAGCATTTTCAACTTCGGCGAAGGCGGTTCGAAAGATGATCCGTTGCCGGTACAACTGCCGAAATCGCAACTGGATGCCAATGCCATTACGGCGTTCAAATGCGAAGAATTGAAAGCCTTTACCGGTCTGGGCAAAGGAGAGGCGGTGCTGAACCGGCTCGGTGCCTTCCACTTTATGATGGGCGGTGCCGAAGGTGCCATTGTTACTGAGTACGCCTCTTATCATAGTGGCGAAGGACTTAGATTCCAGAACTCGAAGGCATCTGGGTAAAACACACCGGCAGGAAGCAGTTAGACTGTTTATGCCTCTCTGATGCTTTTGCCGAAAGGGAATGTGCTTAATAGACCTGTTGCATAACCTCAAAATCGTCATTCCGGCTTGCGCAGGAATGACGGGTTAGGAAACAAGCCTATTCTGCTAACATTTTGACGATCTGATCAACACTCGGCACACTGCCGGAACATTTCAGTTTGCCATCGACGACAAGAGCAGGGGTGGTCAGCACACCCATTGCGATGATCTCGGCGATGTCTGTTACTTTCTCGAACGTAAAATCCACGCCCGTCAACTTTGCGGCTTCTTCGGTCTGAATAGCCAATTTCGTGCATTTTGCACAACCCGTCCCGATAACCTGAATCAACATGGTACCCTCCTACTGGTGCCATTGTAACCATCGAAAACATTTTGGTCAATCGACCACAGACTCTTCCGGGAATGCGCCCTGTTTGTGCACAAACCACTGCCTCGGCGGGAAAATTTTAACGCTGAACAAACAGAGCCCGCATCGGAAGATGCGGATTCGATTCACCGGTGCTACCGCACCGGGCTCTGTGTACTTTTATCCGCCGGAGTAGTAAACCGTAAAATGCCAACGACTGCACTTTTTTCTTTGTGAATCTTTATGTCTTTGTGGTTCAAAAAGAATTAACCACAAAGACACAAAGATTCACAAAGAAAACGGGAAAAACGACCGGCTGTAGGCATTTCACGCTATAATATCCCTTATTCGTGGGCAATACAAACAGACCCGAAATGCCTGATACCGCCGTAATCCGCATTGAAGGAGTGAGAACGCACAATCTCAAAAACATAACGTTAGAGATTCCGCGCAATCAATTCGTCGTCATTACCGGTCCGAGCGGCAGCGGAAAAAGTTCGCTGGCTTTCGATACCCTCTTTGCCGAAGGACAGCGGCAATATCTGGAGTCGCTCTCCCTTCACACGCGGCAGTTTCTACGGCAACTCGACCGTCCCGACGTGGATCGAATCACCGGCTTACAACCGACCGTTGCCATCGATCAACGCGGACGCGCCGTCAACTCCCGAAGCACCGTCGGCACACTGACCGAAATCTATGATTTTCTCCGTCTGCTCTACGCCCGGTGCGGACGGGTGCATTGTTATCAATGCGGCAGACCGATCCAACAAACACCGCCGACGCGGATTGTGGAAGCGTTGATGAATCTACCGGACAATACGCGGCTGATGTTGCTGGCTCCGGTAAGTCCGGGGACTGCGCTGCGCTCCGTCCCCGGCTCTTTGTATTACGACGAACTTTTCCAAAAGATCATCAAATCAGGTTTTTTTCGTGTGCGGATTGACGGTGAATTTCACGATCTCGAACAACCGCCGAAACTTGACGCCGATAAACCGCACGACGTTGAAGTCGTGATCGACCGACTCGCCATAAAAGGGGAAAACAGTAAAGAGGATTGTCGAACGCGTCTCGCCGAGTCGCTGCAACTGGCTCTCAAACATGGCAACGATTCGATCATCGCCGTCTATGAAACGGAAAGAGACCACTGGACGGACTTGCCTTTTTGCGCTCGCTATGCGTGTCCACATTGCACGATCAGTTACACCGAGTTGGAACCTCGGACGTTCAGTTTTAACAGTCCTTACGGTGCGTGTCCGAGGTGTGAAGGAACCGGCTGCGAAGAATGTGAAGGCAGCCGATTGCGCAGCGAAGCGAGGAGCGTAACTTTTTTTGGACGAAAGATACATGAGATTGGCGCATTGTCGATTGAAGAAACGTTGCGTACTTTGCGTTCCTTGCGGTTAATAAATTTCACCGCAAAGGACGCAAGGAGCGCAAAGGAACACGAAATCGCCGAACCGATTTTATCGCAAATCATTCCGCGTCTCGAATTTCTATGCCGCATTGGTCTTTCGTATCTTACGCTTTCCCGACCTGCCGACACATTGAGCGGCGGAGAATTGCAACGTGTCCGCTTGGCAACGGGACTCGGCAACGGCTTGACCGGCGTGTGTTACGTACTAGACGAACCGACCATCGGACTTCATCCGCGAGACAATCAGCGGTTGATTGAGGCGATCCGCACACTGCAACAACAAGGCAATACCGTAGTGGTTGTAGAGCATGACGACGCACTTATCAACGAGGCGGACTATCGTATTGAAATCGGTCCCGGCTCGGGACGGTTGGGGGGATTCTTAACAGAGCCGCAATCGGAAGATTGCACACAGAGCCCGTGGCGTAAGCCAGGAACATCCCTTGCTAACGCTACGGGCTCTGTTAACTTAACTCTCGAAAACGTTACCACGCACAATCTCAAAAACGTTTCGGTTTCCTTTCCGTTGCAAAAATTGATCTGCGTAACCGGCGTGAGCGGCAGCGGAAAAAGTTCACTGATCAACGAAACACTGGTACCGACAATGAAAGCCGGGAGCGCAGCAACGCGGAGCGACCGGATCGCCCCGGAGTACCATCTAAACAATCCGGTCGCTGTACTTCGTTGCGTTCCCGGCTTTCATTTTACAGAACACATCGACAAACTCATCGAAGTCGATCAAACGCCCTTGAGTAAAAGTTCCCGAAGCAATCCGGCAACGTACAGCGGACTCTTCGACGAACTCCGCAAACTCTTCGCCAGTACAAAGGATGCCAAGCGGCGAGGATATAAAGCGAGCCGATTCAGTTTCAATGCCAGCGGCGGACGATGCGAAACTTGCAAAGGACATGGTACACAAAAAATCGAAACCGACTTTTTGGACAATTACCGTATCGTTTGTCCTGCGTGCAACGGCAAAAGATTCAACCGTCAAACGCTCGCCGTAAAATATAAAGGCAAGTCCATTGCGGATGTACTGGATATGTCGATAGAAGAGTCGGCAGCGTTTTTTGCAAACATTCCGCCGGTCGCCCGGATTTTGCAAGCGATGTTAAAAATCGGTCTCGGCTATCTAACATTGGGACAACCTTCGTCGATGCTCTCTGGCGGCGAGGCGCAGCGGGTCAAGTTGGCAACGGAATTGGCGAAGCCGGAGACGGGAAAAACGCTCTACGTATTGGACGAACCGACTACGGGCTTGCACTGCTCTGATGTGTTGCGGTTGTTGCACGTTTTATTAGAACTGACAGCGAAGGGAAACACGGTCATTGTGATCGAACACAATCTTGACGTGATGGCACGTGCCGATTGGATCATTGATCTCGGACCGGAGGGGGGAGATCGTGGCGGATACATTTTGGCAACCGGTACGCCGCAACAAATTGCCGCATTGCAAGACAACGTCACGGGAACATTTTTACGGACATACAAAGAAAACACGAAGGGATAAAAGTTCACAGAGCCCACATTGGAAGATGTGGATTCGATTCGCCGGAGTTTCCACTCCGGGCTCTGTGAACTTTTATCCGCTGGGACAGTAAAATCACGGCTATACCCTAAACACTCTTGCACACCTACTGATGAGTACACTTGCAGCCCTGCTGCAAATCTGCTAGAATGGGATCAGTTCCTTTCCTTTGGACAACCCGAAAATATAATGCATTATCCTTGGTGGTACGTTCCCGGCTCGACGGCTCCAATGCTCATTGCAGGCATCGCCCTTTTGCACGTCTTTGTCGCACACTACGCCGTCGGAGGCGGAATCCTGATCGCCCTCGAAAATCGATTCGCTATTAAAACCAAAGACAAAGCCTATCGGGATTACTGGTACAAGCATGCCCGATTTTTCGTTGTGCTGACCGTTGCTTACGGAGCGATCACGGGTGTGGGAATCTGGTGGACGATTGCCTTGGCTTCTCCCCTTGCCACCGAGGCGTTGATCCGAACATTCGTTTTCGGCTGGGCAATCGAATGGGTCTTTTTCATCGTTGAAATCGTCGCCGCCTTCATCATGTACTACTTCTGGACGAAATTGCCGGAAAGAACACACATCATCATCGCTTGGATTTACGGAATTGCCGCTTGGATCAGCCTCGTTCTCATCACGGGTATTACCGCTTTTATGCTGGACTCGCGGGGACTCTTCGCCAACTGGTCGGAGACCGGCAACTTTTGGCACGCCTTCTTCAACGTTCAATTTCTGCCGCAAACACTTGCCCGAACCGGCGGAGCAATTCTCCTCGCAGGAATGTATGTCTTCCTGCATGCCGCCTGGGTCTATCGGAACGACCACGCCAATCCCCTGTTTGAAAAGGTGGTTCGCCGAATGGCACGTCCGCTACTCTTCGGCATTATCACGATCATCATCGGTGTAGCGTGGTCGTTTGCGGTACTGTCCGATACAGCATTCATCGTGTTGGAGCGTTCCGTTCTTATGAATGTGCTGGTTGTCCTCTTTTTCGGTATTAGCGCATTGGTTACGTGTCTGATCTTTTTTGGACCGATTTTGCATCCGAAGTCGATTAACTTCGGCTTTGCCGTTTCGCTTTTCGTTTTGAGTCTGACTGCGCTTTCGGTCATCGAGTTTGCGCGGGAGGCGGTTCGTAAGCCGTGGATTGTCGATCAGGTGGTACTGGGCAATCAGATTTATGCCGATGAGGTTGCCGATAGGCAACAGGAGGGTTTTTTGCAACCGTCTGATCCTGCTCTTGTGCGTATTCCGACGGACACATGGGAGCGTGGGGGAATGGTGTTTATGTACCATTGCAACAACTGCCACGCCATCGACTACGGTATGTCCGCAGCCGGTCCCTTGTTGTACGGCAAAAGCAAGGAACGCATTGCCGAGTCTATTCGGCACTTGAACATTCCGACACTGTCGATGCCTCCGTGGAGCGGTACTGATGAAGAACTCGATGCTCTCGTCGAGTTCTTGGTCTCTATTCGTCCAGAAGCGAAACAGCAGTAAATGTTCGCAGGGTCGCAATTTTATGGTTGCGACACTAGAAAAACAGGTAGAACCCTGTACGTCTGGATTCCGGCTTGCGCCGGAATGACGGTTATGGGTTTCCGAACAAGTCTATTGTGTCCTTTACGGTTCCCTTTCACAATCTTTCCAGTGCCTCCGGTACGGCGGCGACGCAATGGTCCGCTTCGGCTTTGAGTTCGATATAAGACTGGGCGGCTACCTCTGCGTTACCGTCTTTGCCTGCTGTTTCGATGGCAAAACAGAGCGAGTGCAGTTTCGACGCACCGAGGACACCAGCCGTGCCTTTGAGACGATGCCCTACTTTGCCTACCTGCGCTAAATTACCCGCGGCAAGGTGTTCCTCGATCTCTTTGCTGTCGGTAGCAACTTGTATCAGGAATTCTTCCAGTATTAGTTTGCCGACATCTTTGCTGCCTCCGCACTGTTCCAACAATGTCTCTATTTTGAAGGGAAACTCATCACTCATCCGTGTTCTCCGAACGATACTCCATAAAAACAGATAACTCTCCCCACAACATACATTATTAGCGAACTTTTTCAAGAGGAGTCGGTCCGGCGGACCGTTTCTTTCTCAATTGGTCGGTTGCGACCTTTTCCACTCCAACCCTAACTTGTCAACGGACTGGGGACTGGAACAACCCCTATGATCCACACAGCCGGTTCATCATCCTTTGAATTACGAGAAAAACGAGGGGGATTTCTTTGTTTATCTCCTTTTTCAAGCGATAATTCCGATGAGAGGGTTCCCTATTTCGACTGTCAGAGCGATGTATTTTCGGAGTTTATCGACGTTGTTTTTGGGACTTTGGCTTGTTTCGACGGTATCGGCAGGAGAAACCGTTTGGCGGGATTTCTCCCGCAATCGTTCGATTCCGATCAAGATTTATGTTCCCCGTTCGGAAGAAAAAGCCCCGGTCATTCTTTTTTCGCACGGCATCGGAGGATCCCTCGAAAGTTGCGCCTACTTGGCGAACGCCTGGGCAGCGCAGGGGTTCGTTTGCATTTTGGTGCAGCATCCCGGCAGCGACGAAAATGTATGGAAGGGCAAAGTCCGCATTTTGAACGAATTCAAAAGCGCGTATGAACGGAATTGGAGCAGCCGAACACGCGCCAAAGACCTCCTGTTTGTGTTGAATGGTCTCGAACAAATTGTCCAGTCCCACGAGCAATTTGCCGCCCGAATGGACATGGATAAAATCGGAGTCGGCGGAATAGACCTCGGTGCTCTCGCTGCCCTTCTTCTGGCAGGACAAGTTCCGCCGGACCATGGCGAATCGCTCTACGATTCCAGGGTTAAGGCGGTATTGGCACTGAGTCCGCCGGTTCGGACAATGCACATCAGTTATCAGGAAATCTATCAGCCGATCACGGCACCGACGCTTTTCATTACCGGCACGAAGGATGACGGAATCATTGGATCGACAAAAGCGGTTCATCGGCGGATTCCTTTCGACGCAATGGATCAATGTCAGCGGTATTTGATCACGTTGGACGGCGGCGACCATCGGATCTACGGCGGTCGGGTACTTTCGTTTTTGGGCGGCAGGGATGACGCAAAGTTTCAGTGGGGGATTATCCGGTCTTCGAGTTGTTTTTGGCGTGCATTTTTGCAGGAAGACCCGGCAGCCGCACAAGCAATGGACAACAGCGGCTGGGCATCGCTGGTCGGTGTGAGGGCTTCGGTTGAGCGGCGAACTGCACCATCAACACTCACCGGCAGTGCCGCTTTTAGGAAAATAGCGCAACCCCATTTTAGTTCGGAGTGATCGGAATTCGATTAGACTATACCCTGTCCATGAATGGTCTTTTTCCTTCGTGTCTTCTTTGCGTTCCTTGTGTCCTTGTGGTTACTACTCCGGTGGGTAAAAGTACACAGAGCCCGGAGGGGAAACTCCGGTGAATCGAATCCGCATCTTCCGATGCGGGCTCCGTGAACCGTATCTATCGATATGGGCTCTGTTTGTTCAGCATTAAAATTTGGCTCAATTCCGCTTCCGGGTTGGTATTGTGGCTTGGTCGCAAGTTGCTACAATTTAGTGAGTTAGGATCTTTGTCCCGGTGCGTTGTTTTTCATGAACACGATACGCCTGAACATTC
>Ga0099364_10008286_pt1 | contig 14647 bp, 17 predicted proteins | sample TergutTh196P3_FD_73070 | JGI IMG/M metagenome (GOLD analysis project Ga0099364, IMG submission 73070) | Microcerotermes parvus P3 segment gut microbial communities from Pointe-Noire, Republic of the Congo - Th196 P3 | ecosystem: Host-associated > Arthropoda: Insects > Digestive system > Gut ... | reverse complement strand
GGCTTAATGGAGCTTTTAATCCCAGAACTTGCAGCCTGCAGGGGAATTAAACAGGATAAAAACAGCGGAAGGGGTTTGCATAAATTCGATGTCCTGGATCATTCAATTTTAACCTGTGATTATGCAGCCGGTAAGGATGCCTCCCTTCCCCTCCGGCTCTCTGCCCTGTACCACGATATAGGTAAGGCAGTTACAGCGCAGCTGGATGAAAACGGAGACTGGACTTTTCACCGCCATGAAAGGGAATCAGCTGCAATTGCGCGTAATATACTGCTCAGGTTCCGCTACCCGAACTGGGTGATAGATAAGGCAGCCAAGTTAATAGAAGAACATATGTTTACATATAACGATAGTTTCAGTGATGCCGCAGTACGGAGGTTTATTATCCGGGTGGGTGAAGAAAACCTCGAAGACCTTTATGCCCTGCGCATGGCAGATGCCTATGGTACAGCCGGAACTGAGGCAGAGCCTTTTTATCTAATGCCTTTAATAGACAGGGTGAACAGGGTTATGGCAGAAAGCAGGGTGATCTCATTAAGGGATATAAACATCTCGGGGAATGATCTAATGGAAAATGGAATCCCCCAGGGGAAAAACATGGGTATAATTCTGAATGAACTTCTGGAAGCTGTAATCGACGACCCTGCGCTTAACACCCGCGAAAAATTATTAGACATCGCCCTAAAAATATACACCACCCGATACAAGTAACCTTATTATTCAATATTTGCTATTTATTCTTTATTATTTGCTATTTATTATTTGCTCATAGGCAAGTTTTGCTGCATCCTGTTCTGCACTTTTTTTACTCTTACCTGTTACCGGACCGTATACATTACCGTTAATCGAAACCTCCACCCAGAAAATTCTGGAATGTTCAGGTCCGCTTTTTTTTACCATGGTGTATACAGGGTATTTTCTGTAATATCTCTGTGAGTACTCTTGCAAAAGGGACTTGTAATCCTGATAATGCCTGTGTTCCAGTACCTTGTTAACTTCTGCATTTATATATGTTTCAAGAAAATTAAAAGCTTCTTTATAGCCGCAGTCCAGGTAGATGGCTCCCAGAAGTGCTTCAAGGGCATCGGCAAGGATCGCTTTCTTTGACCTGCCCCCGGTTAACTCCTCACCCTTGCCCAGTATAAGGAGGGTATCGAGCTGGAGTTCCAGTGCAATCCCGGAAAGAATTTCTTCTGAAACTACAATGGACTTAATCTTTGCAAGATCACCTTCGGGTTTGTCAGAAAGATTTCTATAAAGCAGGGTAGCAGTAATTGCTCCCAGAATTGCATCCCCCAGGAATTCCAGGCGCTCGTTGTTGATCTTTTGACCTGACTCGTTGGACACAGACCTGTGTACGAAAGAAAGGTTCAAAAGCTCCAGGCTTTTGAACCTTATTCCGAAATTTTTTTGAAAAGACAGCAGTATCTTTTTTCTTTCCTGACTTAAAACAATCTGTTTTAAGTCATCGAAACCGGATTTACTTTTGCTGAGATTTGATGTATTCGTAAGCGTCTTTGACAGTTTCAAACTCATTGGCTTTTTCGTCCGGAATGGAAATTCCCATCTCTTCTTCGATGGCATAAACCAATTCATAGGTATCCAGGCTGTCTGCACCCAGATCCTGACGGAAAGAAGCTTCCAGAGAGATCTTGGCTTCGTCCACTTCAAGTTTTTCTGCAATAAGTTTCTTCATTTTTTCAAAAAGCTCGTCCATTATTTTCTCCTAAAATCTTTTTATACCTTCGACTCCGGAAGGATTACCTGCTTTCCCCGGTAAAATCCGCATTTGGAACATACCCGGTGCAATAATACTTTATTTCCGCAGCTGCTGCATTCTACCAAAGCAGGAGCTGTAAGCTTCATGTTTATACTTCTCTTGCGCCTTGTCCTGGCCTTGGATGTTTTAAATTTTGGAACAGCCATTTTAACCTCACTAAAAATAAATCAAAAACAGTGTGTCAGTTTAACAAAAACCAATGTTTGTGTCAACCTTAATTTAAGGTTTTTTTGCAATATTACCGAATTTTTTCTGCAAGGCATCTACCACAATGGGCGGCACCATCAGGGAAATATCCCCATGGAAGGAGGCAAGTTCCTTTATGGAAGATGACCTTAATACTATGTATTTAGGGTCTGTGGTGATAAAAAGGGTTTCGATTTTAGGCTCTAACGCCTTATTCATCATGGAAAGTTCAAATTCGTAAGAAAAGTCTTCCATGCCTCTTACCCCTCTAATCAAGAGCCTTATATCTTCTTTTTTCATGAATTCCACAATTAGTGAGTCCCAGATAAGGCACCGGACATTTTTCCTGCCCTTTAGCATCTCCTGCATAATCTCAAGACGCTCATTTGCAGTAAAAAGGTACTTCTTTTGCCTGTTTTCGGCGATGATCACCACTACTTCATCAAAAATATCAGCTACCCTCTCTACAATATTGAGGTGTCCAAGGGTGGGAGGATCAAAAGATCCTGGGAAAACTGCCTTAAACATGGAAAAACCTCTTAATAATTAAAGGATATGGGGCAAAAACCCAGAAAACAAAGAGAAAATACCGGATTACATCAGCAACGGGGCTGACACCTATTACGAGCTTAAGACCCTCTTTAAGTATCATTACCCCTGCAAAGCCGATCACAAACTTGATTGCCTGAAATAAAAGGTTCTTTGCTTTGACAGAGAACTTGATATAGGTACTTTCCACATACATTCCTGCAGCGAACCCTATGGCAGCTCCTGCAGCTTTCAGGCAATCGGTGAGGTAGGCAATTTCAATTATTCCACGGGAATATAGAACAGCGGCATATATTATTGCAGCTACAGCATAGGCGATGATAATTACAGCCAGAACCAATACCTGCCTGCCTGTAAAGCTGTCTTCATTGAGCCTCCAGAACACTATAAAAACAAGGAGCATGGTCACAAAAACAGAAACTAGCACATCGGTAAGAGTGTGTACGCCCAGGTACATTCTGGAAAATGCAATAAGCAGCACTATGGCAAAAGAGGCAATTTTTAAGGGGGTCTTATTGAATTCCGCTCCCAGGGCTCCGAAGAGCGAGCCTCCTGCCTGGGTATGACCTGAGGGGAAGGAATAGCCGGTTGCCCTTTCCATTGCAGAGGGAACAGCATTAAAGCCTGGATCTTTTACCCAGGGGCGATCAACCCTGAAGGTAATTTTTAAGGACTGCACGGTGATTCCGGAGAGAAAAAACACTATGCCGGCTTTATAGGCAAACAATTTATTGACACACCAGAAGGCAACACAAATTACAACGAGTATTAGTTCTTCTTCACCCAGGCGAGTAATTAGGCCAATCAAGAAATCAAGAAAAGGCGAGCGGATACTTGCTATACTATGTAATAATTCCATACCTTACTCCTTAAAATTGCCGGGGAGAATTTCCCGGTCCAAATATGTCATCAAGCACAGCCTTTAATAAACCCGGCCTGTCGGTAATTATTCCGTCTGCACCCTTGGAAATAAGGTCGCGCATTACCGCTTCGTCGTTAATGGTCCAGTAATGGACTGCAATATTATGCCTTTGAATTGCCCTGATGAAGTGCTGCCAGTTTAAAGGAAGGGGACCCTGGCTGGTGGGAATGGTGAATACAGTAACAGGTTCGTTAAATATAAAATCAAGGCCAATCCAGTGAGTCACATAAAGGAGAATTGCACCGCCGTAATTAGGTGAGAACATTAACTGGGGGATCTCCTGTTTGTATCTTTTTAGTTCTGCAAAAATATCATCGTGAAAGGATGCAAGGACTATTCTGTCAAAGGTACGGTAGCGGGAATCCAGTCTTTGCATCATTTCTATCACCGATGCCAATGCCCTTAGACCAATCTCCCCTGTCTGCTTAATCTCGACATTAATTGTGTTATTGGGGAAGGCGATGATTAATTCCTCCAGGGTGGTGGCAAGGAAAATTTCCGGATGGCGAGCTCTCACACCCGGCGGATAGGCCACATCCAGAGGTGTTACATTGCGCCCGGCATAGGTAACAAAGGGAACAGGTGCTACAGTGCGGTTACCGCCTGAAACTGGGCTGTGGTAGTTAAAATCCACCTCCTGTGCCATTAGATCGCTGTAGTTCCAGTCATGGACAAAGCCAGTGACATTGGTTTTTCTGTCCAGGGTTAGATCGTGGGTTAGTATAACAACCCCGTCCCTGGTTATTGCCACATCGGTTTCCAGCATAAAATTGGGATCTATGCTAAAAGCGTTGTAATATGCTTCCAGGGTATTGTCGGGGAACTCATGATTACCGCCGCCATGGGCAATGATCACAGGCCGCCCGCCGTTAACAAGGAAACCATTATCAGGCACGGCGGGGGATCGCGGTATCATATAGAAAATGCCAATTAATAAATACAAAGAAGCCAGTACTATGCCTATTATTTTTAGTATCTTGATAAAAAGTTTCATATTATCCTTCCTTACAATTAATTTATTGTATTTATATTGGCATTGTAACGCAATACAGGCTGGCGGGCGGCTCTAACATCATCCGGGCGGCCGATTACGGTATTCACCGGGGCTGCGGCAAAGGTTTCCGGTTCTTTCATTGCCATATCATAGAGCCGGAGAAAGGCCTCGGCCGCGGCATCCAGGGTTTCCCTTGATTCTGTTTCCGTGGGTTCTACCATTAATGCTTCGGGAATGATCAGGGGAAAGTACATGGTGGGCGGATGAATGCCCTGGTCGATCAATGCTTTGGACATATCAAGGGCGCTGATTCCCCTCTTATCCTTTAATCCCTTCATGGAGATCACAAATTCGTGGAGGCTCCTAATCTCTGAATCAGGGCCGCCACAGGGAATGGGATATTTAACCGAGAGTTTTTTCATTAGGTAATTTGCATTTAAGACAGCAGTTTTTGCCACTTCAGGGATATTTTCCCTTCCCAGAAAGGCAAGATAGGCGGCGGCTTTTACAACAACGAGGAAATTCCCGTAAAATGTTCTCACCCTGCCGATGCTCTGTTTATGGATTTCCCTGTCTTCTTCAAAACTAATGGGTAAAAAGGGAATTAATTCCTTCTTGCAGCCCACTGCACCAGATCCAGGTCCGCCTCCGCCATGGGGAGTGGAAAATGACTTATGAAGATTAAGGTGAATTGCATCAAAACCCATGTCACCGGGGCGTACTATTCCCATTATGGCATTAAGGTTTGCCCCGTCATAATAATTTAACCCCCCAGCCTCATGCACAAGGCGGGTGATTTCCAGGATATTGGGATCGAAAATGCCCAGGGTATTGGGATTTGTAAGCATTAGACCTGCAATATCAGGAGAGAGTACTTCCTTTAAAGAAGCGAGGTCTATATAACCCTGGGAATTGGACTTAATGTTTACTACTTCATAATCCACCATGCTGGCTGTGGCAGGGTTTGTGCCATGAGCGCTGTCGGGGATAATTATTTTTCTGCGATGGGAATTGCCCATGCTATGATGATATGCTTTAAACATTAAAAGCCCTGCCAGTTCCCCATGTGCCCCGGCTGCAGGCTGGAAACTAAAGGCGTCCATGCCGGTAATTTCCTTAAGGTATAGACTTGCCATATCCAGAAGTTTAAGGCAGCCCTTAATTGTATGCGCCGGCTGAAGGGGATGGATTTTTGTAAAGCCGGGGTAAGAGGCAATTTCTTCATTTACCTTGGGGTTGTACTTCATGGTGCAGGAACCCAGGGGATAAAAGCCGTCGTTTACCCCAAAGGAACGTTTAGCCATGGCACTGTAATGCCTTGATATTTCGTTTTCGTCCAGGGATGGGAGAGCGGCTTTCTCCTTTCTTCTCATGTTTTCCGGGAGGGGTGAATCAGGTACATCCAGGGGCGGAAGTATGCTGCAATTCCTTCCCGTTTTGCTTCTTTCAAAGATTAGTTTCACTTAACTCCCCCCGATAAGACATTCACAAGGAGATCAATATCTTCTTTTGTATTCACTTCTGTAACACACCATAATATCCTGTTATCCGGAAGGGGAAGACCTCCTAGTATTCCATGCTCTTCAAGTTTTTTTAATGTGTTTTCTGTATTTGGACAATGGGTTACAAATTCATTAAAAAACTCCCCGTTATACGCCAAGGAGAAACCGGGGATTTCGGAGATTTTTTTTGCAGCATATACTGCCTTTGCATGGCACTGCCTTGAAGCTTCGGTAAAACCTTCTTCACCCATGACAGACATATAGACAGCGGCAGTTAATGCGCAATGCGCCTGGTTGGAACAGATATTGCTGGATGCCTTTTCCCGCCTTATATGCTGTTCTCTTGCCTGCAGGGTTAAGACAAAAGCTCTCTCTCCCTTTTGGTCTACGGTCTCGCCGATTATTCTGCCCGGGAGCTTTCTCATTAAGGTGCTTTTGCATGCCATAAACCCAAGGTAGGGTCCGCCAAAGGCAAGAGGCATACCCAGGGGCTGTCCTTCCCCTACAGCAATATCTGCACCCAGGTTCCCGGGAGCTTCCAGGATTCCAAGAGAGATTGGGTTTACACCGGCAGTGAGGTATGCGCCTTCTCTGTGGAGGGCTTCAGAAAAATAGGGAAGGTCTTCTATAAGCCCGCAGTAGTTGGGACTTTGAATATAAAGACCGGCAGTAATATTGCCCTTTTCACTCAATACTTTTTTAAGGGATTCCTTGCAAGTTCTTCCGTCATTCGCAAGGGGGATTAGTTCCATGGGAATGCCGTAACCGAAGCAATAAGTTTTAATGGTTTCTATTACATCCGGATGTGCGGCTGCAGAAACCAGCACAAGGTCTCTGCCCCTCTCCCGGCACATATTCATGGCTTCTGCCGCTGCACTCCCTGCATCATAAACCGAGGCATTTGATACATCCATTCCCGTAAGCATGGCTATCATGCTTTGATATTCAAAAATTGACTGCAGTATTCCCTGGCTTATTTCTGACTGGTAAGGGGTATAGGCAGTGATAAAGGTTTCGTTTGATACTATGCGTTTAACAGCAGCAGGAATATAGTGATTATACGCCCCTGCCCCGCGGAATATATGGGAGAAAATTCTATTCTCACCTGCAATTAAAGAGAATTTATTTATAAGTTCAATTTCTGAAAGCCCGGGTGGAATATCCAGTTTATTGTGTATTACTTCAGCTGGAATTTGTGAGAAAAGTTCATCTATGCCAGTAAGTCCGAGGGATTCAAGCATTTCCCTCCTGTCTTCTATGGTTTGGGACAGGTATGAACCCATTCATCACTCCAAGGATCAAATATCCAGCTGTTTCTGGTAGTCTTCGCTGGATAAAAGATCTTTTTCAATTTTACCTTCTATGCGTATGAGCCAGGAATCGTAGGGGGATTGATTTATTAGTTCCGGAGATGAAATTAGGCTCTCATTAATCTCTTTTACAGTCCCTGTAACAGAGCTGTAGATTTCTGAAACTGCCTTTACCGATTCCAAATCTGCAAAGCTCTCCCCGGCTTTTACACTATCTCCTGCCTGAGGCAGGTTTATATAAACAAGATCCCCAAGTTCCTTTTGGGCATAATCGGAAATGCCGATTTCATAAATGCCTCCGCCCAAATCCCTGACCCATTCATGGCTGGAGGCATATAATAATTCAATAGGGAAATTCATAAGTGGATTTTATCTTTATGGAAGTATTTTTTCAAGTATTAAAATCATTGGACTTTTGATTAATTTTAAAAAACCTTAATTCTCTTAACATCATCCAGAATTTTTGTTTCTTCGGAAAAAATATGTTTCCGGTTCTCTTTTTGGCGTTTTTCCTTTACCTTATCCAGAACTTTTCTTTCCCGGGAAGCCTCCATATATAGATCCCTGGCTTCTTCCACCTTAATTTCTGCCATTGCAGCATCTTTTATGAGAATTTCCTTTATATTTTCCAGTCTTTGTAGGTAAAAGGTATACTGCTGAATGGTGGAAATGTCGTTCTCGGGGTTAAACTGGCTTCCTGCCGCCCTTGCCTGCTCTGTACCAAGGACTGCGATTTTATTTTCCAGATCCGTAAGTACAGATACAGCCCTGCCAAGTTCTATTTTTGCCTCATCTTCGTAATATTTTTTGAGTTTAAGTATCTTTTCCAGGTTAAAATTAAACTGTTTCATAGGCAGGTTCTTTTTCCAATACAGCCATCTCTTCTTCCGGGATTTCTACACCTGAGATTTCGCTCAATAAGGTTAAGGTTTCCTGGACTGAGGATCTCTCTTCTATTCCCTGAATTAAGAAGTTTTCAATTTCCTCGCGTTTAAGAATTGCAGCATCTATCCTTGGATTGGAACCCTGCCTGTATGCCCCAACATTAATCAGGTCTTCCGCCTCCGCATAATCTGACATAAGGCGGCGGATTACGGCAATTGCCTTTTTTGTCTCGGTTCCCGAAACAGTATTTGCAAGGCGGGAAATGCTACCAAGTATATCTATTGCTGGATAATGATAGGCCTGGGCGAGGTTACGGGACAGCACTATATGGCCGTCAATAATTCCCCTAACGGTATCGGAGACAGGCTCGTCCATATCGTCCCCATCTACAAGTATTGTATAAAAACCGGTAATGGAGCCTTTTTCTGAGGTGCCGGAACGCTCCAAAAGCTTGGGCATGGAATCGAACATGGAGGGGGGATAACCCCTGGTTGCGGCAGGCTCACCGGAGGCAAGTCCTATTTCCCGCTGTGCTCTGGCAAAACGGGTGAGGGAGTCAAAGAGGAGCATTACATTTAAACCCTGATCTCTGAAGTACTCTGCAATGGCAGTGGCTGTATAGGCACCCTTAAGCCTTGCAAGAGGCGGAGAATTTGATGGGGTTATAATTACAACACTGCGGGCAAGCCCTTCGGGTCCAAGATCGTTTTCCAGGAATTCATTTACTTCCCTGCCGCGCTCGCCAATAAGGGCAACAACATTTACATCGGCATTGGTATAACGGGCAATCATTCCAAGGAGGGTGGATTTACCCACACCAGACCCGGAGAAAATGCCTATTCTCTGCCCCCTGCCCACAGCAAGCAGGCTGTCTATGGCTCTGATCCCCGTGCTTATCCTGTCTTTAATTCTGGGGCGGCTGTAGGGATCCGGAGCCTGTGCCATTGCTGGATAGCGGATATGCGATTCAATGTCCGGCTTGCCGTCAAGTGCCCTGCCAAGGGGGTCAAGGATCCTCCCAAGGAGCTGGGGCGAAACCGCAACTTCCAGACTGGAACCGGATGCGACTACGCGGCAGCCTATTTCTATACCCTCGGTTTCGCCGTATGCCATTAACTGCACGGTTTCGTCCCTTAAGCCGACTACCTCCGCCTGTATGTTTTTTCCGCTGCTAAGTTCTATACGGCAGATCTCTCCGATTATAGCCTGGGGACCCTTGCTTTCTATTAGGAGCCCCTGAACTTTTTTTATATGCCCTACACATTTTATGGGGTCTGTGAGTTCGGCAGTTTCCAGGTATTTTTCAAAAAGACTTGCCATAATCAGCCCCGGTGTAGGAGTTCAGGTTTCTTGATCTGTTTCTTATTGGGGAAATTTCCAGTATCTTTGCTTCGAGCTCCGCCAGCTGGCTTGCAATCCTTGCGTCTATCTCACCAAAGTCAGTTTCGATTATACAGCCCCCGGCATCTACTGTGGAGTCTTCAAGTACCTGTATGGATTTAACCCCTTCAACAAGGTCAATAAATTCCTTCTTATGCTCGGTTGCCAGTTCCAGATCCGCGAGGTTTACCTTAATGGAAATGTCTCCCTTGGTTTTTACCTTGCGCAATGCTTCTATTACATTGGAAATAATTACATCTTTTTGATTCTCTGAGATGGTCTTTATGATCTTCCTAGCAATTAACAGTACCAGATGGACTATTTCCCTTTCTGTATCTACAAGGATCTCTCCCCTTTTATCCTGTGCCTTCTCCAGAATTTTTTGGGTTCTTTCAACAAGCCTCTCTACTTCCGCCTTGCCTTCATTATAACCGCTTTCGCGGCCTTCACTTTGCCCCTGCTCTCTGGCCTCATTTTTCTCTTCATCCAGAGCTGCTCTGCCCTCAGACAGGATCTGCTCTGCTTCAGTTCTGGCAGCAGCAAGTATCGCTTCAGCTTCTTCCTCCGCCTTTGTCTTAATTGCCTCTGCCTCGTCCAGTCCGCGGTTTAATTCGCCGGATGCAGAATCCTCGGCTTTTTTTATTATTCTTTCTGCATCCAGCTTTGCAAGGGCGAGCTTCTCTTCTTTTTCAGCTTCAAAGTCACTTCTTAACTGCTCAATTTCCTGCCGTATTTCCTCTATAGTGGGACCGGTGTACTCTTCCTCCTGGGGTGAGACAATTTCTGATTCATCTTCCTGCATGAGGTAGGCAAGCTCGGGATATGATGTAGGGGGATCCAGGACTACAATATCACCCAAAAGCTCAAGTTCTCCGGGTCTGAATACGGCTTTTGTCATGAACAGCTCCCCTAAACAACCATTTCATCTTCACCGGATCTTGCAATGACAATTTCACCGGTGTCTTCAAGGTGCCTGATTATGGAAACAATTTTCTGCTGTGCTTCTTCAACGTCCTTAAGCCTGATTGGTCCCATATACTCCATATCTTCTTTGAGCATTCCTGCGGCTCTCTTACTCATATTCCTGAAGATCTTGTCCTGAACCTCGGTGTCTACACTCTTCAATGCCTTTGCAAGTTCCTGAGAATCTACTTCCCTCATAACCTTCTGTATTGAACGATCGTCCAGCATAACAATGTCTTCGAATACGAACATACGCTTCTTGATTTCTTCAGCGAGTTCAGGGTCTTCATCTTCCAGCTGTTCAATGATCTGCTTTTCCGAAGCCCTGTCAACAAGGTTGAGAATTTCTACTATGCTTTCCACACCGCCCGCAGCAGAATAATCTTCGCTTGAAAGGGTGGAAAGTTTCTTTTCCAATACCCTCTCAACTTCGCGCAAGACTTCCGGGCTTGTCCTGTCCATGGTGGCTATACGCCGTGCAACATCGCTTTGCACCTCATGAGGCAGGTTCTGCAGTATGATGGAAGCCTTGTTTGGTTCCAGGTATGCAAGTATAAGGGCGATGGTCTGCGGATGCTCTTGCTGTATAAAGTTTAAAAGGTGAGCCGGATCTGTACGGCGTATAAAATCAAAAGGTCTTACCTGTAAACTGGATGTTAAGCGGTTAATTATATCTATGGCTTTCTGGCTTCCAAGGGATTTTTCCAATAGCTCCCTTGCAAAGTCTATACCGCCTGTAGATATAAACTGGTTAGCCATCATGAGTTCCTGGAATTCCTGTAAAATGGAATCCTTTTGCTCGGGATCTACGGTTTCCAGCCTTGCGATTTCAAAGGTGAGGGTTTCAATTTCATCTTCCCTTAAGTACTTGAAAATTTCAGCAGATATTTCTGAACCTATGGTAACAAGAAATATTGCGGCTTTTTGCCTGCCGGAATACTCCTTTTGACCTTTTTTCTTTCCTGATGCACTTGCTGTTCCGGTACTTGAGGAAGCAGATATCCTTGCCATTTCCTATTCCTCCATCAGCCAGGTACGAATGAGCTGTGCTGCATCTTCAGGGTGTTCCCTGGTCATATTGATCACAGATTCCTGTAATTCCAGGCGTCCCCGTTCTTCAACCGAGAGGGACACATCCATTCCGTCTTCTTCGGCATCCAGTAAGGCCTGCTGCCTTAATGCCTCTTCCCTGCGTGCCCTTTCCTCTGCTTCCAGCCTCTTCCTTCTCTCAATCTCTCTGGAAATAGTCCTAAAGAGGATAAATCCAATCAAGAGCAGTGCAAGCCCTCCGAAGAAGACCATTACCCCGGTCTCAAACTGCTTCTGCCTGAAATATGCAGCATCTTCCTCGGCAAACTGCAGGCTCCTGTCAAAGGGTATATTTGTGACAGTCACAGAGTCTCCCCTGGCTGCACTGAAGCCTATGGCGTCCTGGATTAGCCTTCTTATGTCTTCACGTTCCCTGTCACTGATAGGTGTGTATACCCTTTCAATGGAACCATCCTCTGCAATTACAGGGTTTCTCCTTTCATCATACCTTATGCGCCAGTTGCCGTCTATATTTACAGATACAGTAATTCTGTTAATTTCCGGGCTTCTTTCTTCTTCAATTGTTCTTTGATTGATTTCTTCGTTTACCCTTTCGGTTACCTGATCCACCCTGCCGAATAGATTGCTCATATCCCTGTAAACCGGGGTAACATTCCCTTCCATCCCCGGAGGACCTTCAGGAATCCAGCCTGTGCCTTCCCAGCTTGTGGTAGATGTAGCGCTGGAACGGGTTATGGATTGAACCATTTCCGAGTCGTCATAGGGAAGATCCGGTGTTCTGGGTCTTATTGTAATGGGGAAGAACTCTGTTGTGGAAATGGATCTCTGAGACATATCCATTGTAATATTTATGTTCAGATCCCTTACCCTTTCATCTGTAAAGGTACTCTGAAGTGCATTCAGTATGTTTGCCCTGTACTGCATTTCCAGGCGCTGTATCATGGCAATTTCTCTTTGAATGAGATCCTGCCTGTCCAGACCTGCCATGCCTGCAAAATCGTTAAGCACTAAACCCCTGTGATCTGTGATAACGATGTTTTCATCCCTTAGACCTTCTATTGCAAACTGAAGGAGTTTCTGGATACCTTCAATCTTCCTGCGGTTGGTGGTGATATCACTTCCCGGCCTTGGAGTGATTCTCACACTCACACTGATGGGATTCTGCTCGGAAGCAAAAAGCCGGTCTTCGGGAAAGGCAATTATCACATTGGCATTGTCAACATCGTCGAGGGCTGTGATGTGGTCGGTAACCATCTGCCTGATTGCCCTCTGTAAATTAACATTTCGTTCAAAATCGGTGATCGTCCAGCGTTCCCTGTCAAAGATATCCCAGGGATCAGTCCCGTTAGGCACAAGGTCTTCCCTTATGAGGATACCCCTCATGCGCTGTGCGGTTATCTGATCATGAACCTGAATTATTCCTGCAGCACTGACAACAGGGAAAACACCTTCCTCATTAAGGCGTGTAATTATCCTGTCACGTACAAGTTCATCCCTGATGGGAGCACTAATAACAGGAAAAAGACTGGGGGTAGATGAAACCGAAACAAGGGTTCCAAGCCCCACCAGAACTGCTACAACAATCCCTATGAGAATTAAACGCTGGGGCATAGTCCAGTTTTTCCAGAGTGCCCCTATCTGACTGATTAATTTTTTAATAAACTCCATTTTCCCCCCCAACTGATCATTTGTTATCTTGTATTAATAATGTCTCTCCAGCTTTGAACAAGACGGTTCAGCACAGTACGTGTTATGTTAAGCGACATATTTGCCTGTGCCTGCGCAATGGTAACATCGTGGACATCCACAGAATCCGGGTCCAGTATGGCTGCCTGGCTCATAAGGCTTGCAAAATGCTGATCTGCACTCACACTGTCCAGAGCGCTGAGCATGGCATTGCTGAAACCTCCGGAGCGTATAACGGCGTCAGATCCGATTATATTCTGCACTTCATTGATGCGGCTTCCCTGATCCAGAAAATCTTCTATCCCGGTTCTCATATGGTTTGGATGTGTGGCCCTCATTTGAAGATCCGCCATTCCGAGTATTGTTAATTCAGGTCTGTTAATTGTCATTTTTTCCCCTCCAAAAAATTTTACTTAATCTATCTGGAACCAATATCCAGAGCTCTCTGGAACATGGCTTTTGATCCTTCTATAACTGAAGCATTTGCCTCGTAAGCCCTGGATGCTGCTATCATGTCTACCATTTCTGTCACTATGTCTACATTTGGCATTTCAACATAACCGGCTCTGGGTCCGCTTACTATTGCATCCGGATGGCTGGGATCGTAGACAAATCTGGTTTCGGTTGTATGGTCTTTCTGTATTTCAACAACCCTTACACCTTTACCAGGTCCTGTATCCATCCCCTGAGGCAGGAAAGGTGAACGCCAGAATGCGCCCTGCTGAATAGGTCTCATTACAGTACGGCTGCGCCTGAAGGGGCCGCCTTCTGTAGTGCGTGTGGTTGTTGCGTTTGATATATTGTCAGCAATTACGTCTGCCCTTAACCTTTGGGCTGACATACCGGTAGAAGCTATATTAATTGCAGAAAAAAGTCCCATCTATTACTCCTATGCCCTTAATACCAGATTAACCTGCCCAAACTCATAGGCAGTTGACTGAGCCAGAAGCATATACCTTAACTGATTCTTCAGTAAAAGGTTAAACTCTTCCTCTGGGTCTACATTACTTCCGTTGTTCATGGTCTGGCTCACATAGTCCAGAACCCGCCTTGGAGATACATCACGGTAATCCCTCGTTTCCCAGTCTGTCATATGACCGGGATTTGTAAGCCTTAGTTCCAGCGCAGGTCTCCGTCTCTCTGTATCCAAAGCTCTGTTAAGCTCTGCTTCAAAAGTAACATCAGTCCGCCTGAAATTGGGAACCTCAGCATTGGCAAGGTTATCAGCAATAACTGCCTGGCGGAGGGATGAAACACCCATTGCCCTGTGAAGCATGTCAACTGTTCTGCCGAATGTATTATTTCCAATCATATATAATCCTCTGTTTTAATCATCGGCAAACAAAAAAAATACTTAAAATCATAATATATACCTGCCCAGATCCTGATCCTTTACCAGGGTCTTTAGTTTTTCTTCCACATATTTTTCGAAAATAGGTA
>Ga0099364_10008285_pt1 | contig 14649 bp, 14 predicted proteins | sample TergutTh196P3_FD_73070 | JGI IMG/M metagenome (GOLD analysis project Ga0099364, IMG submission 73070) | Microcerotermes parvus P3 segment gut microbial communities from Pointe-Noire, Republic of the Congo - Th196 P3 | ecosystem: Host-associated > Arthropoda: Insects > Digestive system > Gut ... | reverse complement strand
AAAATTTATCACGATGGAAGAAAAACGCCACGAAATGCTTACAGACAAGAAAGAAATCCACTTCTTTGAGCTGAAAAAAATACCGCCGATTGAAAACGCCGCACGAGACATCGAGTATTGGTTGAGCCTAATCGGAGCCGATACTGAGGAAGAAATAAACGCACTTGAAAAGTCATCAAACGACAAAATACGTAAAGCCGTAGGCGAGGTTCGCCGCTTAAACAAAGACGAAACTTTCGTCAGAGAGGTCGAAGCCCGCGAAGTTCAGCTCAGAGAAGAACAATCGGCACTTTATTCGGCTGAGAAGAAAGGGCGAGAAGAAGGCAAAAAGAAAGGGAGAGAAGAGGGTAAGAAAATCGGCGAGAAAATAGGTATGGAAAAAGGCATGGAAAAAGGGAGAGAAGAAGGGCGCGAAGAAGGGCGCGAAGAGGGCATACAGGAAACCATCGAAAGGTTCAGGCGGGGCGGCATGTCCGATGAAGAGATTAATAAATACTTGCATTAAGTTTTAATTGGTTTTTGTGAAATGTAGGGGACGGGCTTGCCCGTCCCTTCTCTTACAAACATCTGCAAATTTCGGGACGGTCGAAAAAGATCGGGACAGGCAAGCCTGTCCCCTACATAACTATCAACTCTCAACTGTCAATTGTCAACTGTAAAAACCCCAATGAATAATTACGCTCACTTGTTTAATAATAGTAGAGAAAATGTCTTTATAGCCTTCAGAACTGCTATAGAAAGGGAAAATATGGATAAGCTGTTATTAAACAACGATGATGAGAACGAAAACGAAAATTGCGGCGATGAAAACAATCCTCAAAACGAAAGCACTGATAACGGGGTTGTCTTGCTGTTTAACGCAAAATACAACATCAGCGTAATCTCTGTCATCGGTCAAATCGAAGGGCACTATATTTTGCCCCCCCAAAACAAAACCACAAAATATGAGCATATTATACCCGCTCTCGTGTCAATCGAGCAAAACCGCGACATAGAGGGGTTGTTGATTGTTCTTAATACTGTGGGTGGAGATGTTGAAGCGGGTTTGGCTATTTCTGAGTTAGTTGCGGGAATGAAAAAGCCCACCGTCTCAATCGTTGTGGGCGGTGGCCATTCAATTGGTGTCCCATTAGCGGTGAGCGCGATGAAAAGCTTTATTGTTCCGAGTGCCACCATGACAATTCACCCTGTTCGCATGAACGGTATGTTGCTCGGTATTCCTCAAACGCTTTCTTATTTCGACCGTATGCAGGAGAGAATTATTAGCTTTGTTGTGCGAAACAGCAAAATAACGGCAGACAGATTTAAAGAGCTGATGATGAAAAAAGACGAACTCGTGATGGATGTCGGCTCGGTGGTTGACGGTGAAAATGCTGTTAACGAAGGGCTGATTGACAGTTTGGGGGGATTGTCTGATGCGATAGAAGCTCTCTACAGCTTGATTGAGATCGCCAAACAAGAAGAAGAAAACGAGCATGAAGAAAAAGCGCAAGAAGAAAAGCAAGGAGAAGGCTGAAAATGTTTCACTCTATAATAAGTTTTGAAGATGTGTTTGGGCATGATTATTTGAAAAATTTTTATTCACCCATCTCTATTTGCGGCTTTACAAACACAAAAATTAACAGTGGCAGAAGAATTGACAATAGAGACAACGCCGCCAAAAGCCCCTCGTTGTCGGTTATTCCGGACATAAAGTCTGAAAACGGCATTAATGTTTCGCTGAAATAAAAATGGCTCATATCACGCTTAAAAGTTAAAACAAACGATACCGCGCCCGCCGTGAACATGGCGGGTTTTGCCATAGGCAAAAAAATATGCCAAAACATAAAAAGATGACCTGCTCCATCGGGTCTCACCATTTCATAGAGAATGTCGGGTGTTTTTTTCATGTATTGCCGTATAATCACCACTGTCAAAGCCGTTGCCGTAAAGGGCAAGAACATTCCGGCGTAGCTGTCATACATTCCAACCCAAACAACAATGTTAGCCCTCAAAAAAAGAGAGCCGCCGACAGTGAACACAAGCGCGAAATTGATTAGCCAATTAAAAACACGAACAAGTTTTGATTTACATCTTGTTAAAACATAAGCCGCCCCCACGCAAACAAAAATATCTGTCAACGCCGCCCCCAAAGAGACGACAAAAGAATTAAAAACAGCATGCTCAACCCCGAAAAAAGCACTCGGCGATAAACTTGAAAAGCTAATATTGCGCGGCAACAAACTCTGCGGAAAAGAAAAGAACTCAGGCGGCGACTTAAAAACATTCAAAACAGCAATCCCCACAGGAACACAAACAACAAGCACCGCCAAAATCAAAACCACAAAAAAAACAATTTTATTTAAAATAAATTTCAAACGCTCAACACCACTCTCGTTTTATTTTAAAATCCGTTCGCGACAGCGAACACAACAATTGTCAATTGTCAATTGTACATTGTCAATTGTATTTACTCCCTTCCTTCAACAGTTTCAAAGTGCGCCACCGGGGACCAGTCGGTTATGGGGTTGCCGGTTAACCCTAAATATCTAAGCGAAGGCAGATTATACAGCGGGTATAAGTCACTGATTTGGTTTTCGCTGAGCCATAAAGTGTTTAAACTTGTGAGCCCTGCCAATGGCGTTATGTCGCTGATTTGGTTTCTGTCAATCCACAATCCGGTGAGATTATTAAGAGTTGACAGCGGGGTTAAATCGCTGATTTGATTGCCGTTAAGCCACAATTCGTTTAAGTTTGTGAGATTAGACAGCGGTGTTATATCACTGATTTGGTTCTCGCCTAACCACAAAGTGTCTAAGCCCCGTAACCCCGACAGCGGCGTTATGTCGCTAATTTGATTGCCGGGCGCGCTTAAAAGTTGGAGGTTTGTTAACCCTGAAATCGGCGTTAAATCGCTAACCTGAGTGTTTTCTAAATACAAATGTGTAAGACCATTAAGCCTTTCTAACGGCGAGAGGTCGCTTATGTTGTTATGGCTCAAATCTAAGCTGACTAAATTCACCATATGCTGCAAAGGAACAAGGTCCTCATCAGTCAACTCGTTAGATGACAAGGTGAGGGTAGTATACAGCGAGCTGTATTGCACGTCTTTTATCATGATAAACTCTTCTCTTTGTTGCCTTTGTTCTTCCTGCCAACGGGCAGGCTCACATCCCGTGAACAAACCCACCGCCACAACCGCGGCAATCGTTAGCGCAATAGTTTTAGTCCTCTTCATTTTTTTCACTCAACCTTTCCTTTTTTATATGGTTTAATAATTGTTTCACTTTAACGACGCAAAAACTGAACAGTTTTTTAATTCCACAAATAATAGCGGGTGGAATGTGTACGTCTCCTTCCGAACGCTTAGCTAAGCGGCGAACCGCGAGCCACTTAAAGAGTTTGGGAAGATATTTAGCCGCTAATTTTAAGGCAAAAAAGAGCAAAGCAACGGCGGCATAAATCAAAACAAGCGCGGCAGCGGCAAACCCGGACTCTCCTTGTGAAACAAGGCGATTAGCATATCCGACGGCACTCAGCGAGTCGGCGTATAGACTAAAGCCGCCACCCATTGCTACTGCCGTTGACAAAGAGATGAAGCCGATAGGCAATAACTTTTTAGAAATTGAAGGCAGTGCGAACTCCCAAAGTTCATGAAAGAAATTAACATTCGCTTCCATGCGAACCGCATCAGCGTATTCACGTGGGATTTTTCTGAACGCGAAGAATAGGAGTATGAAAGACATTCCAAAAGATAACCACAATTCGACCAACAAAAGTGTCGTGAACTCAGACGAGAAGTTTAAAAGCTCAACCCCCCCTTGATGTATGGAAAGGGAATTGAAATACCCGAAAATTTCATCGCTGAACAGATAACCGAAAGAGACAGGCATCGCCGCGAAAAACGGCAGACAAAACAGGAGAAAAGCGCGCCCACGCGCAAACCGCGCAACCAAAAACGCCATAATAATATTGAAGGCAAACAGCAAGGGGGCGAAAACTATTGAAAACAGCATTGTCGTGCCAAAACCTTGCCAAAACACCGTGTCGTTCATTAAGCGAGACCAGTTTTCAAGCCCAACCGGAAGAACGAAACCCAACGAATCAACAGAGCCGAAACTCAAGGGCAACGCTCCCAAAATCGGAAGTACTGTGAAAACAAAGAACAACAGCAAAAACGGCAAAGCCAACAAAAGCAACTGAACGTTCTTTTTAAAACTATTATTCAAATAAATACCCCCCGACGGACAATTGACAATGTACAATTGACAATTGACAATTACTCTGTCCGCTGTCGCGGACTGATTTTCTTTTGATATAGTTGACATTGTGCGTTGTTTGTGCTATAATAATGTGAAAGGAGTTGATATTTATGCCGAGAAGCACTGCAAATAAAAATTCTACTATTAACATTCGCGTGGACTCTGCCGTTAAAGAGCGCGCCGGCAAAATTCTTGCCCGTATGGGGATTACATTTAGCGAAGCGGTTAATATGATGTTACATCAAGTAGACATTCGTCACGCTTTACCGTTTGATGTGATTTCCTATAGCCATATTCCAAAAGCAGAAACTCTCGCCCGTATTGAGCGAATTGAAAACGGGACAGCGGAAATGGTGGGACCATTTGAAACCTTTGAAGACTATAAAGCGTGGGTGAACGGAGATGACGATGATGACGATGAAGTATAAAGTTCACCCCGAGAAAGGAGTTCTCACTCTCGTTCTCTCTGAAACCGGCACTCATTCTGATATATTAGAGTGAGTGTCGCTCTTTTTTGTCAAATTTTTGTTGACATTGTGCGTTGTTTGTGCTATAATGATGTGAAAGGAGTTGATATTTATGCCTAAAAACACCACAATAAATCTTCGTGTAAATTCTGCCATTAAAGAAGAAACAAAGCAAATACTTTCAAGTATGGGCTTAACGTTCAGTGAGGCGTTTAACATGATGTTGCACCAAATTAAAATTCATCGTGCCTTACCGTTTGACGTGATTTCCTACAGCCATATTCCAAAGCCGGAGACCGCCGCACTCATTGAGCGGATTGAAACCGGTGAAGAAAAGTTATATCGGTTTAATTCTGTTGAGGAATTGCTTGCCGATTTGCACGCGGAGGATGATGATGAATAAATACACGCCCGAACGAACCTCCAAATTCCGCAAGGACTATAAGCGGCTTAAAAAGCGTGGGTATGATATGTCGTTACTTGATGATGTAATCGTCAAATTGGCAAATGGTGAAACTCTGCCACCCGAATATTGTGACCACCCACTTCAAGGAAAACGTAAGGGTTATCGCGACTGCCACATTCGCGGCGACTGGGTCTTAATTTACAAAATCGACAAAGGAGTTCTCACTCTCGTTCTCTCTGAAACCGGCACTCATTCTGATATATTAGAGTGAGTGTCGCTCTTTTTGTCAAATGTCAACCGCAACAAAGTCTATCCCCTCGTTGTCAGCATATTCTTCTGCATAACTTCCGCTTACGCCGTAAATTGTCAGTTCTTTAATATTCAAAATGCCAATAAATGCGGAATCACCTATACTTGTCACACTGTCGGGGATTGTTATTTCTTTTACCAAACATTCAGCAAATGCCCAATCACCTATACTTGTCACGCTATCGGGGATTGTTATACTTGTCAATTCACTGCAGCCTGCAAACGCAGCCTCACCTATACTTGTCACGCTGTTGGGGATTGTATAATAATCACCTATTTTCCCTCTCGGGTAAATAACAATAGTGTTTAGGTCTTTACTGAACAACACGCCGTCAAGGCTTGTATAAACCTGATTGTCTTCTGAAACTTTTATTTCTCTCAGCCCTTCACATCCAAAAAACGCCCCAACGCCTATGCTCACAACCCCGGCTGGGAGTGTTATTTCCGTCAAGCCTGTGCAATCGCAAAATGCCGCTCTGCCCGTTCCTATTTTCGTCACCGGCATGCCTTCAATAGTATCGGGTATGCGTAATTTAACAGCGTTGCCTGTATAGTCTGAAATTACAATCTCGCCGTCATCGTTATAATCGTATTCAAAATCACTCTCCGGGGCAATAGTAACATCAGCCCAAAATAACTCATCATCTTGATTTTGTTCATCAATTTGCAGCTCTCCTAAATTATTTTCCATTTCATCAACCGTCAAATCCACAAATATAGGCTGATTGCCTTGTGTTGAACAAGCGAAAAGGCTTGATAAAAGCGCGGTTGTGATTAAAGATGTGATAATTTTTTTCATTTGTTTCACCTTTTTAATATTCAAATTTGTCCGCGCAAGCGGACACCACAACTGTCAATTGTCAATTGTCAACTGTCAACTGTTTGTTAGCAACCTGATTTGCTGTTTGTATTCTCTCTTGTGTGGGTGATGTTTGCTCTATTGTGAGGCAGTATTCAAATTGTGTGTTGTCTTCGGTGAACCATGATAATACTTCCCATGCTTCATCGCGCAAAGCCGATTGCTCAAAAATTACTGCTCCTGTTGATTTAGTCAAAGAAAGCCCGTAGATTTTATCGCCAACAATATAATCCGCCATTGCGTTTGGTGAAAAACGCTCTATTATGCTGTGATAGCCGCTAAATTCAGCTAAATCGCTTACTAACCCCACTTCTCCCGCCCTGCAAATTTCATCGCTGTCAGCAAAGAAATATAAATCGGGCTTGTTTGGCGATAAAAGCGTTTGATGTAAAGAACCGCCTGCAACAACCGCCGTGAGCATGGGGAATTCAGGTTGTGCCAATCGCTTTTGCTCTGCCATTCGGTTGATTATTCCAACGCTGTCAGCCCCACCTTTAACCATCACCAACACAGTTTCTTTTTGCCGTGCTTTTTCAGAAAAGCCGCCTGCAAAGTGGCTGAAATTAAAGGCTAAGCCGCTTAAAATTGAATTGTCTAAAGACTTAGGTTCAGAATGAACAGTCGAAACCTCAATGTAATCAATTTCTAAGGGATTGTCTGAAATTTGCTCAAGCCAATCCTCGAAAAGACTAAAGTCGTCATCGGTTAAAGAGCCTGCGGAAGCGCGATTAATGAGCATTTGGATAACGCCTACATTCGCGCCGTAAGGCGATAATTCTTCAACTAAGCTTTTTACGACAGCAAATTGCCCTTCAAGAGCGGCGGTAAAAATCTCAACTCGTGGGCCCGGGATTGTTTCGAGCGTTAAATAGTTAGTCCCCTGCTCAATGAAAAGGAAAATGTCGTGGGCGGACGAATAGTCGCGCAAAGTTTCTTTATACCAGCTGTCGCTGTAAGGAAATTCATAAGCCTCAAACTCAAAACAAGGGACTTCACCGTTAAGCCAAATTCGGCGATATGAAGGCAGACCGCTTTTATTGTCTTGTTTTACTTTAAAAGTAAAACGATAATAACCGCTGTGCGGAACGCCGAATTGATAGGTGAGTTTGTCAGCGTTGTTGTCGGCTCTTATGGTATTTATTCGCCTTTTAACGGGGTGAGACGGGCTGAGGTGAGGGGTGGAGCTGTCAGACATTCCCACCAAAGACGGAGAATTAACCGAGTGGGGAGTCTCACCTTCTATTAATATAGTATTGCTTTTAAGATGGTTTTCAACGACTATGGGGGGAGTGTCATGTGCGAGTGCGGCATCTGCTTTGAGCGAGTCGATTGAATCACTCGTGTCAAAAGTCGTAAATGTCAATCCGTCTATTGCGGCAAAAACCCTGTCACCGCGTAGGGTTATGGTGTTTTCGCCACTCTCAAGACTAAAAGATAACGGGCGGCTTAAATCGTCTTTTACAACAAAGTCGCTCCAGTCTAAAAGCCCTGTGCGCGGCGGTGGTAAGTCGTTGTCTAACCGGTCTTTTAAAATCCCTGCTTGTGGAATCCACTCGCGTTCAAGCAAGAACTCTCTCTCCTCACCAAACGGGAATTCGCCATTTATAAGAATTTTCAGCCGCGCTGTATTAGCCGATAAAGGGAAATAACTGATTCTCAAAGAATAGTCGCCGCTTTGCAAAACGTCAAAACGGTAGGTGACATCGCCGCTTTGGTTCTCCCAAATTACGGCTTGTCGCCCGTCATATTCACCCGGAATAAAGCGCGGGTCGCTCATATCGTAGTGCGCCGCGTCAATCGCTATGGACATTCCACCCAAATCATCATGAGAGCGAACGGCAGTGTCCTGAGCGAAGGCGGCGGCAAAAACAGCAAATATAAGAGCGGCGGCAAAAGCCGTTATGTATTTAATTTCAAAACACCTGCTTTCAGTAATTGCTTCTTATTATTACCATTATAACTTTTTTATCGCTCCATGTCAAGTTTCAAGAAAAATTTTTAAATTTTTAATTTTTTTTAAAAACGCAACCATTTGTCGCTCTGTGTGGTTTTAGTAATATAAACAATGAAAGGTAGGTTTTTAAATTATGAAAAATAATAAAATTTTGAGCGTAGTCTTTGCGTTAATATTCAGCGCAACTCTTGCAGCTTGCTCGCTGCCAAGCGAAAATTCTCCTGCTCCTGCCGGTTTTGCCGATAGTGGCGGGAATGTCGAAATCGTTGTCGAAAATGAGCAAGATTTTGAACGCGCGTATGAGCCAATGCCGGCGGGGGATGCAGTCAATGCCCCACCTGTCGCTGACGGAGGTGCCACCAACAGAGCTATGGGGGAAGCTGCTGATAGGCTATGGGTTGCAACAGCCCCAGATAGCGAGTACGAATTAAGCGATGCTGATTACATCATGGGGCAAGACGAACCGCGGCGACCTTTGCCCCCTGAAGAAGGCGAAAGATACGGGGCTTATTATGAATCGCCATTTTTAAGCGTGCAAACTAATCCGCTTTCAACCTTTTCTGCAAGCCCCAACACAGCATCATACAGCAATATGCGTAGGTTTATAAACAACGGCATGACACCTCAAGGGGTGAGAATTGAAGAACTTATTAACTATTTTGACTATGACTATCCAAAACCCCAGGGCGAAGAACCTTTTGCGATTCACGCTGAGGTTGCCGACTGCCCGTGGAACAGCGCGCATCTTCTTGCCAAAATCGGCATACAAGGTAAAGACATTGACAGCGAGAGTCGGCTCCCCAATAACGTTGTGTTCTTGATTGACGTTTCGGGTTCAATGGACCAGCCTAATCGCCTTCCGTTAGTTCAGCAGTCGTTTGTTATGTTGTTAGACAATCTCAACCAAAATGACAAAATTTCAATAGTCACCTATGCGGGCAGTGAAAGAGTCTTAGCGGACGGTGTCAACGGCAACGAGAGAGGACAACTCGAACAAACAATCAGAAACCTCACAGCGGGCGGCTCAACCGCCGGCGCGCAGGGAATAATCACCGCCTATGAGTTAGCGCGAAAAAACTTCATCACAGGCGGCAACAACCGCGTTATTTTAGCCACAGACGGCGACTTCAACGTTGGTGTAACTTCAACCGATGCCTTAGTCACGCTGATTGCAAAAGAGAAAGAACAAGGGGTATTTCTGACTGTCTTAGGTTACGGAATGTACAACCTTAACGACTATATGATGGAATCAATTGCCAAAGAGGGGAATGGCAGTTACGCCTATATAGACACAATCGAAGAGGCGCACAAAGTGTTGGTTCAGCAATTCAATTCTACCATGTACGTAATAGCTAAAGACCTAAAAATTCAAGTCGAGTTCAACCCTGCCACAGTAAGCGAATATCGCCTTATCGGCTATGACAACCGCCGCCTTGCCGATGAGGACTTCAACAATGACCAAAAAGATGCGGGCGATATAGGCGCAGGATTTGCGGTTACGGCACTCTATCAGTTAATCCCCGTTGGGGCGGTTGAGCCACTGAGATATCAAGAGCAAGACAATTTGCCGCCGAGCGTAACAAGCGATGATTACATGACGGTAAAAACGCGCTATAAAGAACCCGACGGCGATGTCAGCATACTGAACGAACGGGCAATAACAAAAGACCTATACACAACTTCGCCTTCCGACAGCTTCAATTTCGCATCAGCAGTCGCCGAGTTCGGATTGATTTTAACCAACTCTAATTACAAAGGCAGCGCTTCTGTAGCAAACGTACTTACAAAACTATCAACCGTCCGCAACGACACATTCGGGCTTAGAAGAGAGTTTGCGGGGTTGGTTGAGAAATATGACGGACAATTGACAATGTACAATTGACAATTGACAATTGTGGTGTCGCCTTGCGGCGATGGATTTGAAATTATAACAGATACACCGCCCGGCACATAAGTGTCGGGCTATCAAAAAAAGTCTTGCATTTTTTTATTAAATAGAGTATAATAAGAAGTAGGAAAAGTGGGGAAAATCCCACGTCTCCTAAAAGGAGTGAGTTTTGATGAATATTCCAATGATTGATAACGCTAAAGTTATGTCTAAAGGGCAAGTAACAATCCCCAAAGAAATTCGCAATCTTTTGAGAATAGCTGAGGGTGACCGCGTTACGTTCATCTGTGAAGGTGAGCACGCCATTGTTATGAACGCTAATGTTTACGCAATGCGCACACTTCAAAAAGAATTAGTGGGGGAATGGGAAAAAGCGGGGATTAACAGCGAAGCTGATATTGATGAACTTTGCCGTGAAACACGCGCGGAGATTGAGGGCTTATGAAGAATAAAATAATTCGCATTATGTTTGATTCAAATGTCCTGTTTTCCGCTATGTATAAAACAAATGGCACACCGTTTAATGCCTTCAATAAGGCATCTGAAATGCCCTATCGTCTTGTCTTATGCGACCAAATCATTGATGAGTTGCGCCGCAATTTCAACAAAAAACTGCCGGTAAAAATCCCGGCACTTGAGCGGTTTCTTGCAATTGCACATTACGATTTAGTATCCATTACTCCCGATGACGTGGAGACCGCTGATGAGAAAACAATTTCTCATTCAAATGACCGCCCCATTGTTCGAGCCGCGCGAAAAGCCAACGTTGACATTCTCGTCACAGGAGACAGAGATATTTTGGAAAGTTCAATAACAATTCCAAAAATCATGACAGCGGCTCAGTTTGTTCAACCGAAGCCGCTATAATTCCAATAACTGCCATTCGCCCCGACCAAGCCCGTCCCCTACAATAATTGTCAATTGTCAATTGTACATTGTCAATTGTCCGTCAGGGGCTTGTTTGCTTTGCTTTTTTGTGCGAAAATAATACCAAAAAGAAAGAGTGGGCAAATATATGAGAAAATTTGGTTGAAATTTTAAAAACAGGCGACATACTTTACATAGCGAGCATCGACTGCTTGTGGTGCAAAGTGAGCGCGACAACATTCACAAACGTCAATACGAAGGCATAACCGCCGCGAGAGATAGTAAATGAACTATAAAAACCTGTACTTTTTTATAGTAAGCTTTTTCGGGCGTTAAACAAACCAAAACAGTAAACATTTTAAAAGAATTTACAAAAAACACTTGACATTGCTCAAAATAAACGGTAAAATATAACAATAGCAAAATCACTATAAAAAAGTACAGGTTTTTATAGTAAAATAGCAATGAAAGGACAGACAGGAAAATTGGGCAATGAAAACAACAAATTTCGCGTTAATAGAAAATGAGTTTAATGCCGCCATTAAGAGCGGTGATGTCACCGATGATATAATCAACGACATTTTAGACGAGTTCCTCTTTTTCTGTGATGAAAATCAATATGATGCTCCTATGGAATTTCTCCTAAAAATGCAGTCGCATTCCAAAAAACAAGGGTGTCTCTATTACTGGATTAGCGCGTATATTCGTTTTATACAGAACGATTTATACGGCTATTTGTCTTTAATAGAGGAACACATTGTGAAAATTATTGAAAAATACGGCAAAATAAACTCTCAAAGAGCATTTGAAAGTTACTTGAGTGTAATTCTATCAAAAGCAAACGATAGAAGATTTTTAAAGAAGTTTCATGGCATATTGAAGCGGCAATGCCCCGATTCGGCTTTTGAACGTTATATGCGTTATCTGTGTGCCGAGACAGAAAACAAGAATATTTTGAAAAAGTATCTTTATGAAGTAACGGCGATAGACGATAAATGGCTCGATGCTTATACAGGACTCGGCGATATTTATAGCAGCGAGAAAAACTGGATGGAAGCCATTAAAAACTACGATAAAGCAACAGAGATTGAAGAACCGTGGGCAGAACTGTTCTTTGCTTTAGCATGGTGTTATGATAAATTGCAAAATTATGAAAAAGCGATTGATTATTATGAACTCTGTCTTGAACTCGCCCCCGAATATAGGTGCACAAAGAACAATTTAAGGGTATTGAAGGAGCTTAAAAAAATGAGTAGTGCAGTCGTAGACATTGACAAAAAGTTAAAAAACACCACCGAAAATCAAAACGCAGGAACAATTCCTGTGGTACAGAACAATAGTGGTTTGCAACTGTACGCACATCAACAAGATGCCATGCGTGATATGAGCCGTAAAATACTCAATAAAGACGATTATGCGGGTTTACTTGTGCTTCCAACCGGCGGCGGCAAAACACTTACCGCTACATACTGGCTTATGGGGAACATTTTGGACAGTGGGCAGAAAATTATATGGCTCGCACACCGCCACGAACTGCTTAACCAAGCAAGGTTGGCATTTGAAAAGGTGAGTTTTTCCGATGTCGCGCGCCGTAAGAAACAGTATGACTTCCGTGTTATTTCGGGTCAGCATGATAAACCTGTGCATATAAAACCTACTGATGATATAATTATTGCCAGTAAGACCAGTCTATCCAAAGGATTTACGCATTTGTCGGAAAAGTGGCTTAAAGACAATACTAACGATGTATTCTTAGTAATTGACGAAGCACATCACGCTACCGCAAAAGAGTACAGGGAACTTATAAATAAAATCCGTGTAGAAGTCCCATCTGTAAAGGTCTTGGGATTAACTGCCACCCCATTTAGAACGGCAGATAACGAACAGGGCCTGCTTAAAAAGATATTTTATGACGATATTGTTTATAAGATTGACTTGCGCGAACTTATTAACCGCGGTATTCTTGCCGAGCCTATCTTTGAAGAAGCTGAAACCCATGTTGATATGGAAGCGTTATTTAAGTCGGCAGATGCGGAAGTAGTGCTTGAACGTATTGCTAACGACAGCTTTTTTGACATAGACACAATAGGCGAATCGCTTGCAACTGAAATAGCCGAAAATAAAGAGAGAAACAACGCAATCGTAAGAAAATATACCGAGAACAAAGAAAAATACGGCAAAACATTAGTGTTTGCCTTGAATGTAAGTATGGCGATTGCTCTAAATGCTGTTTTTCGTGAACACGGTGTTAAGTCGGAGTTCATTGTTTCGTCTATTAAAGACAAGATGACAGGAGTTACTCTCTCCGACAAGCGGAATCCCGAGGTAATAGAGCAATTCCGTAATGGAGATTTAGAGGTCTTAATCAACGTCAACATCTTAACAGAGGGAACAGATTTGCCGAAAGTTCAAACTGTATTCCTAACACGCCCCACAAAGTCAACCATTTTAATGACTCAAATGATAGGTAGAGCCTTACGCGGAGTGAAAGCCGGGGGTACCAAAGAGGCGTATATAGTCAGCTTTGTGGACGACTGGCATAACAGAATTGCATGGGTCAATCCTGAGCAATTATTCATTGATGAAAACGTAGATTTTAACGACCTCAGCAGAGAAACCCGCGAGTCCGCTGTACGATTGGTTGCAATCAGCAAAATAGAAGAATTTGCGAAAATTGCGGACGGCACGCTCGAAAAGAGTGTAAGCCGCTTGAACTTCATTGAGAGAATACCTGTCGGGATATATAAATTCTCGTATCTCGTACCAACGGAAGATGATGAAGATATGACTATTAACTGTGATGTTTTGGTTTATGATTGTATGCAAGAAGCTTACAAAACATTATTTTCATGGCTCCCAACTACCGATTTACGAAATGTAAAATCCGCAACTCAGCACATAAATGACATTTTGTTTGCCGAAATAGACCGTCTAATCGGGTATAGAAAAAAAGATATTGAAGATATTATTTCATATTACAAGCAGACAGAGGAATTGCCGGAATTTATCGCTTTCACCGAACGCGATGATTATGATGTTAAAAAATTGGCACAGCGCATTATAAGCAAACCTGCCAATGAAATACAAATAATGAATGATGAATGGGATAGCAACAATAGCCGTTGGAAGGCGTTTTTTGGAATCAATAACTTCACGGCTTTCAGAATGTCAATACGCCATGAAAAAGACAAGCTACAATTTCCGGAGGGATATAAACCCACTAATCTTAAACCCATCACACAGCACGAACAACGTCAAATTCAAGACCTGCCATTATATGAAATAAGGCAAAAATTTCCAGAACTCGGCGAAAAGATTAGACAAAGCATTTTTGATAAATTCACTGATAAAGAGGGTTTTTATTATAGTGCAAGTGGTAATTACAGGAGCAAAAACAAACTTGATTTCCAAATCGACCATATAACGCCGATGTCAAAAGGAGGGAAAACGACACCGAATAACCTTCAACTTTTGACAAGAGCGGAAAACATGGCGAAAAGCGATGGCTTAAACCGATAGAATCCCCCACCCCACCCTCACCCATTTTCGCAAGACATTCCAACAAAACACCACCACCCAACACAAAAGCATCGGGCGGTGTAACTGTTATAATTCCAAATCCGTCCGCGCAAGCGGACACAATAATTGTCAATTGTCA
>Ga0099364_10008284_pt1 | contig 14651 bp, 18 predicted proteins | sample TergutTh196P3_FD_73070 | JGI IMG/M metagenome (GOLD analysis project Ga0099364, IMG submission 73070) | Microcerotermes parvus P3 segment gut microbial communities from Pointe-Noire, Republic of the Congo - Th196 P3 | ecosystem: Host-associated > Arthropoda: Insects > Digestive system > Gut ... | reverse complement strand
TCCATGAAGAAATTTCAAAAATGGGAACGATTGGAGATGCTTTGGACAGATATGAAGCCGAAAAACGTTTGGAGGCGCCGGAAAAAATGACAAAGCCATCGGCAGCAGATTTAGAAGAATATATTCACAATGAACTGGGTAAAAATAATGATTGATTTCTCGCATGATAAAAAGAACATGAGGTGCATACTTTGGTAAAAGTTTTTGTTTATCCGACAAACAGTTTCATTTTGGCCGATCTCGTCACACGCAGCGGTCATGAGCCGCTTGTCGTGATGAATCAAGTCCGTGAAAAGGTGACAAATTTGAGCGTAGATTCTCCGCCGTTAAATATAACATCGGAAGAACCAAAAACCGGATTGAAATACGCCGCCATTGAAGTTCCGGCGGGCGTTCGCGGGCGCATGGCTCTTTTTGGTCCGCTGGTTGAAGAAGCACAAGCCGGAATTATTGTCGAAAATATGCCGGCTGATTTTGGATGTTCGGGATGTGCCCGAGCCAACGAGCTGACAAAGTATTTGGTACGCACCCATATTGACCGAAGCCTTATTTTAGAAATCCGATACCCCGAAAATGAAGAACAGATGCACAATTTTGTCTACACCATTTTGGATTTTTTAAAAACACTGATGCCTCAGGACGGTGAGCAGGAATGAAAAAGCCGGTTCGACTGACAGCAGCTGAGTCCAAACCACCCCAGCCCCCTTCAAAAAATGCGGATAACAGAAAAAAGGAAGCAAAAGTCAAAATCGCATTGGTTTCATGCGGAACCGAATACGGCGGCGTTCAAAAAGCATTTGAAACGGCGGCTGAAAAAGTGCATGCCGAATTCCTTTATCCCGAAATTGAAATCAAATCGCTGGATACCATCGGAAAAGATTTTGGAATTGAAGCAGCCAGCGGCGATTTAAGATTAATGATGGCACGTGCACAAGCCGTTGTCCGCGGCGAAACAACAGCCGATGGCGTTTTTGTGACAACGTGTTTTCGATGTGCAGAAGCGGCGATTGTCAGAAACGAAGTCCGCAGGTACATTCACAAACATTCCAATATTCCTGTGATCAGTTATTCTTTTACGGAACAGACGGATGCTGCAACACTGTATACGCGTTTTGAAGCTTTAACAACCGTTGCCAAACGCCGCCATTTGCTGGCTCGTGAAGTTCAGCATGGCATTACCGCAGGCATTGACTCAGGATCGACAACGACAAAAGCTGTCGTCATGAAAGACAATAAAATTATCGGCACGGGATGGGTTCCCACCAATGAAGTGATTGACAGTGCCGAAAAAGCATATACGGATGCCATGAAAATGGCCGGCGTCAAACGCGAAGACATTCAAGCACTTGGCACAACCGGATACGGCAGATACTTAGTCGGCGAAGCTTTTAATGCCGATTTGGTTCAGGAAGAAATTACGGTCAACTCAAAGGGTGCCGTTTATTTGGCAAATGCTCAAAAAGGACCTGCAACTGTCATTGATATTGGCGGCATGGACAACAAAGCCATTTCCGTAGAAGACGGTATTCCCGGAATGTTTACGATGGGCGGCATTTGTGCCGGCGCTTCGGGGCGTTTCTTTGAAACCGTTGCCAAAAGATTAAACATTGACATTACGGAACTTGGCGACTTGGCAATTCAAGGCAGCCAAGAAAATGTCAACATGAACAGTTATTGTATTGTTTTTGGAACCCAGTCGCTTGTCAATTCTTTAGCAAAAGGGGCGCTCCCAAAAGATGTCGCAGCTGCTGCCTGCCGCAGTGTTGTGGAACAAATTTTCCAGCAGCAACTGCAGGAAGTGGATGTCAAAGAACCTGTCATTTTAGTCGGCGGCTCTTCATTAATTAAAGGCGTTCCAAAGGAGTTGAGCAGTATGCTCAATGTCAAAGTCGTCGTTCCCGATAAATCGCAATACATCGGCGCTGTCGGTGCCGCACTTTTGGCTTCGGGATTTGTGGAGGATTAAAAATGGAGCCGCTTGAGATTTTCACTGTCTTTACAAAAGAAGCAGAGGAAGCTCAAAACTATCATGAAAACATCGCAGACGTCATTTCAGACCTCCGCCTCGGAACCGCAATAGGTCGCCTGCACGTGACAATTGTTCCATCCGTTGCCTTATTTACGATTGCGGCGATTGTCCGTGATACGGAAACGCCTGTTCGCATATCGGATATGTCTGCCGTTGATACCGCTTATGAAGACGGCGAAGATTTTTTGCGCATCACCATTGAACGTGAAAAATATATGCCGGAATTAACCAAATTTTTGTGGCAAGAATACACACCCGCAAACGTGATTCAGGCTGACAGATGGACAATTTTGGTACGCGTCAGCACGCCGGAAAAAATGATTGAAAAAATAAAAAACAGCATCATTGCAAATCCGTTTCAGAGTATGCACGCGAATTTGATTGAAATGGCTGTTCGCACCGTTCCCGAAGGATTTCGTGTCCGCCAGCACACATTTGAAAACAATGAATTTTTGTTTGTCGCCTCCGAAGACATCTTAAAACCGGAATGGCTGGAAGAAGGAAAAAGGCAGATGGATCGGCTCAGAAATGCTGTTGTGGAAATTGTTGTCAAAGAAAGGGATACCCGTGAAAAGCAGGATGAATCCAACCGCCGAAATATTATGAGAGGCAAACCGGAGGATTACTAATGGGAACCGTTTTTGAGCCGTATGTATTTGTCGGAGGCGTCTATAAGCACGGCTTAATTATTGAATTATTAGAGGACGTTGGTGGCTATTTGGTCAGCAAGATGGTATCCGTTGCGGAAGTGAGCATGGATATGATGATTCCAAGGGAAGATGTGCCGCTGATAGAGGAACTGGCTGTAAAATTGTTAGGTACATTAATGAAATCGCCGTTGACCGGAGTTGAAATTGCCGTTGTCTCGCCGACTTTGGCATCCCACCACCTGCCGCACTCTGCATGTGACATTGCGGAATATTTACGCCACCCCGGGGCAAAAACAACCATGATCGGCATGGCACGCGGTATGGGGCGCCGTCTTGCATTGAATGAGGATTTTGAAAGACGCCTCATCAATGAGCATGACTTGGCTTTATTTTGTTTAGGCTCATTTCGAGACTGCATTATTAACAAAAAACCGCGTCTGTTTGAAGGCATTGATGTCCCGATTGTCGTAACAGGCGGTCCCTCGGATATTGATGTAGAAGAACTGCCGGGTGCCGATATGTATATTGGAAACTTGGGACGCCGCTCTCACCGAATGCGAACTCCGGGTGAAATATCAGCTCTTGACGTCATGAATGACAAAGTATCAGAAATGGTTGAAAAGATGCGCGAGAAACTTGCAAAAGACCCGCCTGCAATTTTACCGGCACGCGCCATGAAAGAAATTGAAAATCAAGTTCCTGAAATCGGCATGTCACTTGCACCGGCGCCTTTGGCACTGAGAATGTCAGGTGTTCGTGTTAAGCTTCCGTATGATACATATTACGAAAAGGTTGCAAATGTTGAATTTGATGAAGGACCAAAGCTTAGCGAAATTGCCGACATCACAAAATCAAAATTGAACGATTACATTTTGGTTCAAATCAAGCCGAAATCTGAAATCGGATTTGAAATCTAAGGAACAAAAAATAAAAAAACCGTATGCAAATGAAATTGCAAAGATGTGTTGAAATTGTCAGAAAGAGTTGCATTTTAAAAGTTCTTCTTTTGAGAATGGAACTGCTGTAACTTTTTCAATTTTATTAAATATGTTCTGAAATTCATTATCATCTAAAAAAGCTCCGTTATGCATCAGTTTTTTATCTAATTCTTCAAAATAATCAATGATGTAGATGCTATTTATAATTGCAAAAGACGGAGCCTAAAGCGGCGGATGATACTTACGAATTAAATAATAATCTTTGTTGAAAATCTGTCTTGAATTGTTGAATTTATCCGAAGTAATATTTACCAATAAGATTTTTCTGATATCGGCATCACTTCGAATGACAAGAAACGGGCGTTCTTTTGTTGCCGGAGCATCTTTAAATAATTGATTCACCCCTGCTTCATCTGCATAATATGGAACAGATAAGAATAACACTTGTTTTTTAAAAATAATATTATACACTCTCCGAATCGGAAAGCATATTTTCTTGAACATAGAGAACATTGCCAATCATACGGATTTCTTCATCGAGTTCTGTTTTTGGAATGATCGGGTCGTAATTAAATTTGCTGCCGCCTGCGTTTTTTTGTAAAGATATTTTAGAATATTTTTGCCATGCCGGTGATCTGTGACTCAAGTCAATCAACTCGTTGACATCAGTATCTCCAAAAATGTCTTTTGTCAAATTAAGTGTTTCAATTATGTTTTCAGAAAAAGCCGGTACGCTGTCGGCCGACAAATCGTAGTAACTTTTGCGGACAGATTCGACAACCGGGCCCTTTGGAAATGCAGAAAAATCATCATCGAAAAGCGATTTTCCGAATTTTTGAAAATGGATTAACCATGAAAAAAACAGAAGTTTTTGAACCTTGATGTTTCCGTCTTTTTTGCTGCAGGATTTATCAAGTCCCTCTTGAATAAACCATTTGCTGATTTCGATTGCAGAATATGGTTCTGTGCTCGAAATGTGTATTGTCATTTTTCCCTCTTGAAAATTTAAACATGGACAAAAGAATATAAATGTGGCGTAATGATACGATGCTATATTGTATTGTAGTGTATAAATCCCTTTTGTAATTTTCAAAAAACACAGCTTTAAATATATTGACTAAAAACATCTTCGACTTTGACGAAAAACAATTGTTTTTTTGAACATTTCATGCCAAGCCATCTCATAAGAATGGTTATATATCCCCTTTGATGTTTATCAAAGAAACATAATTTTAATTTTTTGAAAATCGTGCTTTTTCATTTTAAATAATAAATCTCATCATTTTTCAAAATTGAAAACATTATCCGGAGTAATACACATGAAAGAACAAGTTGAAATGAAGGACTTAAAGGAAGGACGCTACGTAATCATTGATGACGAAGCCTGTATCATTAAAAGCATTGCCAAATCCAAACCCGGAAAACACGGCGCTGCCAAAGCAAGAGTTGATGCAATCGGTGTTTTTGACAACCAAAAACGCTCCATTGTCGGCTCCGTTGCAACAAAAATTTATGTCCCGATTGTGGAAAGAAAATCCGCACAAGTGTTATCCATTGAAGGCGACAACGTCCAACTGATGGACATGGCAGACTTCACCACATTTGAAATTCCGCTGCCTGAAGAATACAAAGACAAAGTCAAAGAAGGCGAAGAAGTTCAATACCTTTCCGCACTCGGCAAACTTAAAATTGATATCAGAATGTAAATTCGATATCAATCATTTTTTTCTTTTTTGTTTTTTTCTATTTCGTTTTTTTCTTCTTTTTCCCAAACAGAGAAAATAAATATTGAAAAACCGTTATGGGTTTTATGTTATATGCGTTTGAACTGTCAGGAGAACATCCAATGCTTCCGATAGCTGAGGTTTTGGCAGTTTTGAAGTCTTACGAGTTGGAATGCTCTGTTTTTGAAACGTATAAAGGCTGCTTGCTGGTTGACATTCAATCAAAGACGCTGACAGGTGATGATGTTTTTGATTTGCTGAAAACGAAAATGCCAAACGTCTTGGCGATGACGCATTGTGTTTCTCGTGTGATTCATATCACGGATGTTTTGGAAGACGATATTATCAAGGCGGCTGAAAATTTCCCCGCCGCTTCTTACTTAAAAAAGGGGCAAACGTTTGTTGTTCGTGCAAAACGTATCGGTGATAATTCTGTTTTAAAATCAGTGGATTTGGAAGGGCGCATCGGCGGACGCATTTACAAACAAGGTTTTCGGGCGTCTCTTAAAAATGCCGATGCCGTATTTCGATTAACGCTTTCGGATAAGGCGGTTTTTGGGCTTTTGGTGACCGAAATTGATCGCGGCGCCTATGAACACCGTTCTCCTCAAAAAAAGCCGTTCTTTTATCCGGGGGTTTTAATGCCGCGCGTCGCGCGATCAATATGTAATATTGCCGGCGTGACAAAGGGGTCAGTTGCCGTTGACCCATTCTGCGGAACGGCAGGCATTCTTTTGGAAGCCGGACTTCTCGGCGCCAAAGTCATCGGCATCGACGCCCAGAAAAAAATAATTGACGGCGCCGACGTCAATATGAGTGCCTACGCCTCAGAAACGGGCTGCCTTTTGTCAAAAGAAGAGCGAGAGAAGAATTTGTGTCCGAAATATGATTTGCTGGTTGGTGATGCCTGCGGTCTTCCGGTTGCGGATGAAATCGCAGATGCCGTAATTACCGATCCGCCTTACGGCAGATCCGCTGCAATTAAGGCAGATTCGATTGAAAAATTGTATGAAACGTCATTTAAAGAAATGTACCGAATTTTGAAAAAGGAAAAAAAAGCGGTTGTTGTTTCGGAAATGGGTATTGAAAGATTTGCAGAAAATGCAGGCTTTAAAATTTCTGCAATATACAAACAGCGGGTACATCGAAGTTTAACGAGGACAATAACGGTTTTGCAAAAATGAAAGCGAAAACGAAAGCAAAAATGGAAAAGGAAAAAGCAGAAACGGAAAATGAAAAAACAAAAACGAAAGCAAAAATGAAAAAACGGAATGAAAAAGCAAAAAGAGAAATGAATCATTCCATTCGTTTTTTATCCTTTTCAGTCGGCATAACGAATTGGTCTAAAATGGTTGAAAGAACACGAAAACGGTTGGCTTCTTTTGCATAATAATCATTTATCTGGCGCATGGAATAACCATCCGCTACCCATTCCGGCTCAGGGTCGTAGGAAACGCCGACCAAAATTAAACCGTAAGCCGGCGCCGGCTCAATTCCTTCTTCATAATTTTCAGGGTCAAGCATTTGGCTGATCCATTCGATCGGGCGATTATCTGTTCCGACAAGAATTAAAGACGAAACGATTTTTCGAATCATATTCCAAAGAAAGGAATTGGCTTCAATATCAATTCGAATAACAGGTCCTTGACTTCGGATATCCAATTTTTCAATGTTTCGGACGGGCGATTTCTTGTTTGCTTTATCTTTTTTAGAGAAGTTTAAAAAATTGTGTTCGCCGATGAAAAGTTTGGCAGCCTCTCTCATTTTAGAAATGTCATAGCCATCCGCACTCAATATGTAACGATATTTGCGGGAAACTGCATGCCTGCGCGGGTCAAAATCAGATGCAACTTCCGCATAAGCCCATGCCCACAAGTCATTCGGCAATTTTGAGTTTAAAACACGTGGAAGAGCCATTCTAGGATTAGATGTGTAAAATGTGACGACCAGATTGCTTGAATGAACGCCGGCATCCGTTCTGCCGGCTGCAGACAAATCGGCTGTTTTTTCATTTTCAATGGCACCAACTTCTTTTAAGGCTTTGAGTAATTCGCCCTCAATCGTTCTTTTATCCGGCTGAATTTGGGAGCCGGCGAAATGGGTTCCTTCGTATCCGATTTTTAAAGCAATTTTTGTAAGTGTCATGTTATTTTCCTATAACACAATAACAAAGCAGCTTATTTATTTTTTCCGATGTGAAGAGGTTTTAAAAAAAGAAAACAAAAAAAATGAAAAGATAAAACGAAAAAAATGAAAAGATGAAAAATGAAAAGATAAAAAATGAAAAGATAGGAAAATTAATCCTTTCTTTTTACTGAAACATATTCAATAATCCAAATCAGAGCACATGTAAAAAGGGCACCCAGAATAAACCAAACGTAATAGTGGGTTAACATCGAGAAAATCCAATCGCTGAATGTAACGGCAAAATTTTGAAGAGGGTCACTGATTTCCGTAATACCGGCATCTGTGGAAATGACAGAGTCGGCGGGAGGGATGGCAGGGGAAGGGTCGGCAGGGAGGGCAGGGGAAGGGTCGACAGGGACAGGGTCGGCAGGAGTGAGGACGAGGGAAGAGTCGTCGACAGGGATAGGGTCAGGTTCGGCAGGGCCAGAAGAGTCAGGGAAAGGAGCGGCAGTGGACACAGCGATGTTTTCTTCGATGTCCATGCCTCTTCCGGCAAGAACATTGACCTGCCGCGACAATGTATAACGGAGATAAAGCGAATTGAATATGATTCCCAATAATCCGACGGCACCCAAGGCAACAGCATATTTTTGAAGCATATTTACCAATGAGAAACGGCTCATGCTTTCCGGTGCGAAAACAATGACTTTTTCGGGGGCTTCATAGATTTTAACTTGGCGCCCTTTTTCACTGTATTTGATACGCTTGATGTTGACCAAATTATTTTCAACTAAAATATCCAAATTGTACTTTACCGTTGTCAGAGGAATGTCTAACCTTTCAGCTAATTGACTTGAAGACAAACTCTCTTTTTTCAAAATTTCCAATATTTTCATAGAGGTTTCATTTGAAAATATCTGGCGAATCTTTTTGGACTCATCGTTTACCGGAATAATCACTAAAGAGCTGGCGTCAAATTCTTCAACTGATTCGCCATTTGCTTGTTTCTCATGAACCTCCTCTTCTTTTGGAGGCAGTGTGCCGGTCGTATCCATAAATATCAGTCCTGTTTTTACTTAGTATATTTAAAACATTGCTTTGAATATAATTATGTTCCTATTAAGTCTTTCTTGACCAAAGTTCTTGTAATCCAACAATTTGAATATTGTGATAAGTGCGGTTTGATTTGAAGTTATAATCATGCCGAATCATTCTTTTCTTTTTTCTTTCACCACGCTTTGAGAACTTTTATTAAACAAAAAAGTAATATGAATCATTTATGACTGTCTATTCCCACTCCCGTTTGGCAGCTTACGAAAAGTGCCCTCTTTCTTACAAATACAAATATATCGATAAAATCAAGCCGGAAATCCCTTTTATCGGCATTGAAGTCTATATGGGAACATGTGTTCACAGCGCACTTGAACATTTATACCGCCAACAAAAAAAAGCGCCGTCTGAAAAAATGATGCTGATCGAACTATTGGATAAATACGAGACCGAATGGAAAGAAAATTGGAAACCGGAAATCAAAGTTGTCAAAGAAGGAATGGCAATTGAAGATTATTTCGCTCGCGGAAAGAAGATTTTGACGGATTATTACCAAAAACACCATCCTTTTGATCAGGAAGAGACACTTTCCGTCGAAGAGCGGATTGATATAAATATTGACGGATTCAAGCTCATGGGATTTGTTGACCGTGTTGCTTTGAATATTGCAACCGGAAATTTGGAAGTTCACGACTATAAAACATCCGGAACCCTTCCCGAAAAAAAATATCTCCAAAATGACAGGCAATTGGCACTTTATCAAATCGGAATCCGAAAAAAATATCCAAAAATGGATGACAGAGTCATCGAAGTCGTTTACCATTACTTGAATTTTAAAGAAGAATTCCGTTTCCAAAAAACAGAAACTGAAATAGAAGCCGTCAAAAAAGATGTGGTCAATTTAATTCAAACAATTGAACTGGCGGCATGGGAAAACAAATTCGATGCATGCCTTGGAAAATTGTGCTATTGGTGTGAATTTTCTTCAATCTGTCCGGCATTTCAAAAAGCAGAGGGAAAAGTCTGATACGGACAATAATAAACGAAAAACAAAAAAACGAAAAACAAAAAAACGAAAAACAAAAAAACAAAAAAACGAAAAACAAAAAAACGAAAAACAAAAAAACGAAAAAAACAAAAAGCAAAGAAAAAACGAAACATCGTTCTATGTCACCTCAATAAGAATGGGGGTACCCGTTTCCCAAAAATATCAAACAGCTTTGGGGAAAAATGTACCCCGTTTTTGAATCGCTTCAATAAAATGGATGTTTCGATTTTAAGACAAAACAACATCAAGAGTCCAATAACCTTTTTTTCAAAAACATCGAAACCCTAAAACCTTTTTTCAAAAAACAAAATCCTAATAACCTTTTTTTCAAAAACATCCAAACCCTCTCAAATTTTGTTTTCAGTAGCGCAGCGGATGAAAGCAAAATTTGAGCGTTTTCAAAAAAAAAATATTGTTACAATGATTATTGCCACTGCTTTTGTTTCACTATTGATATGACTGCTGCCATCAATGTCACTATTAACCCAAAACAAAAAAACGGTTTTGTATTTTCCGATTATATTTTTTTTAGTTCGAAGCCGTTCGATTCAGCCGCCTTTGGCGACTGATCGAACGGTGGCTGATTCGGGTTTCATGATGATAAGAAAAAATGAAACATCATTTTGTGTCACCTCAATAAGAATGGGGGTACCCGTTTCCCAAAATCATCAAACGCTTTTGGGAAAAAACGTACCCCGTTTTTGAATCGCTTCAATAAGATGGATGTTTCGATTTTAAAACAAAAAACAAACAAAAAACAAACAAAAAAGTTAGGATTAGTTGTCGGTTTTAAATATCTTGTAACTTATAACCACGATCCAAATTGAGCCTACTAAACCGGATATAATTTCAGGAATTGCGAGGTTTGGCGCATAGCGTACAATGAAATAAAGAAGCCACGGTACAGCAGCTGCAAAAGAAGAAAACAATGTGAAAACAGCCAATTTGACCTCACGCCTGAGATACAGCGCCGCCATTAACACCCAAAGAGCAATAGGTAAAGTAACAAAAAACAACACGGCAACAATAAAATGAAGCGACCAAAAATTTTCATTAAATACGCCGATAGCCATCAGCCAAACCGCTGCCGCAGCAAAAACAATCGCTCCAATCTTTCCAACAACACTGTTTTTAAAGCAACTCATCAAGCCTGCCGCCGCAAAAAAGAAACACAACAGCCCCGCAATTAACAAACCCAAATTAAAAAAAATTGCGGTAATACCGGGCACAACCCCCAAATCACTTAAAGCATTGCCGGTCCAACTGAATTCGGGATAAGACACAATCGCTGCGCTGATGCTGCCAAATGCAATTATTGGTACAGCAAAACCGCAGACTGCACCAATTTTCTGTAAAGCGGACCGGTCGATCATAAACTACCTATTCAACAACATTTACTTTAAGAATTATATAAATCTTAAAAATACAAATAAAATATTTAAATGAAAGAACGCTTTCTCTTAATAGGTTATTATAAACCGGTCAATAGCTATAATTTTTTTTGTGATAAAATAAAATGACAATAGGTGAAAATATGACTGTAAAATATATTTGTACCGTTTGCGGCTACGTTTATGATGGTGACATTCCTTTTGAAGACCTTCCTGACGATTGGGCTTGCCCGATTTGCGGGGAAGATAAAACAATGTTTAAAAAAGTCGAAAAAGACTAACGGATTCTCATTTTAATTTTTTTGTTTTTTTTGAAAAAACGATTACTTCTATTTTTTTTATTGGGTCACGATAAGAACCACTCAATAATTTGGTGTTCAAATCACGACCCGCTTCAGACTTGGAAAAGCTATGGAGAATTCATTCCGATTGAACATGCCGAAGTTTTGAAAGAAAATTTGATATACTTTGTTTGACAAAAGTAATACAGAAGCAGCGGTCGGATATTGAAAAAACGACGATGGAATAAGAATCCCAAACAATGAGGGCAGTTGCGAAATGGAAAATCAGAAAAGGAGGAAAAATTATAGACCCAATGCTCGAAATTATTGCCGCTTTCTTCACTATCTGTCTTTTTGGTCTCGTCACGGTCGGAAGTATAGCGCTTGTTCTAATCATCCTTATGAGGAAAGGCATAAAACAAAACCGTCTCAATGACTCCCTTCCGGTGGAAACAATCAGGGCGACGGTGAAATCAAACGCCCCTATCAGGCTCATCAGACCAAAAAGCGATCGTCGTGTGTTTGTCACTTTTGAAACCGAAAAAGGTGATATGAAATTCAGTTTTAGCCCGCGTAAGTATTCCGCCCTCGAACTCAAGGTTCTGAAAAACGGCGACGTCGGGACCCTGCACTATCAAGGTACACGATTCATAGATTTCGTAAAAGAACAGTTAGAAACGGGTCACGATGAGAACAGAGATACTTATCAGGACCCTGAATAAAATTAATGTAGAAGCAGCGGTCGAATATTGAAAAAACGATGATGGAATAAGAATCCTAAACAAATGAGGGCAGTTGCGAAATGGAAAACCAGAAAAGGAGATGATACTATAAACCCGATTTATGAATTGATATTTGGCTTCATCGCTCTTGGTCTTGGTTTCATCATCGTCATTGCCTGCTTTGTGGCTTTTTTTATCGTCGGGCTTAAGGAAGAGGCAAAACAAGGCACTCTTCCCGTGAAAACGGTCAAAGCAACGGTGAAATCAAACGATCCTCTCAAGACCAAACCGGGACACGATCGTCGTATGCTTGTCACTTTTGAAACAAAAAAGGGTATTCTGAAATTCGGTTTTAGCTCGCAGGAATATTCCACTCTCAATCTCAAGGATCTGCGAAACGGCGACGACGGGACCCTGCGCTATCGGGGTACACAGTACATAGATTTCACAAAAGATAGTTATGAATGGTGATGAGAACAGAGAGAGGAACGAATTGAAAGATTTTTTTTCAAGCTCATGATTATGATTTATCACAAAAATATCTCTCTACTCTTGTCACGACCCTAATTTTAAATCAGCTTTTCTGTTTTATTTTAAATCAGCTGCTGCGATCTTATTTCAAATTTAAAAAAAGAAAAACGGATGAATTTATGAGATAATTTCATCCAATTTGCCGAGTTGGATGGCAAGTTTTATTTCGCGGGCAATGCGGCGGCCCGTAGACATATTTTCTTCCAAAAGATCGGCATAAGGGGAACCTGAGATGTAGAGGTTTGTGCCGGCAACGATTCTTGCGGAAATTTCAAAGACTTTGATTTCCAAATTGTCCGTAAAGACGGTTTCCAAACAGAAGGGACCAATCATTCCGCCGAATCTTTCTAAGGATTCTTCAACAACGCGGCTTCCGAGTTCAAAGATGAGGGGGAGGAGAGATTCGCGTGCAACAAGCGGTACATTTCCGGTCACGACGTAGGTTGGGATAATGCCGGCTTCAAGAAGTTCTTTTGGAGAGCCGAGGCGGAAAATTTCATCCGCATTGGATTCGACGCGGCGGTCCATACTGAGCATTTCCAAACTGCCTTTGCTGAGCGTGTATCCGGTGTCTTTGATCGGGGAATAAAAGTAATGCAAATAATATCGGGTTCCTGTAATAAATTTTTGAAGCGTAAATGTTTTTGAGGGATCGATGTGTTCCAAAAAGTCGTCGTAGGTTTTGGCAATAAAAAAACCTTTGCCGCCTTGGGCGCCATCGTATTTGACCATAACCGGACCGTCAATATCGCGCGGATCTTCAATCACATCCGGCATATGTATTCCGGCACCGACGAGCCATTGCCTTTCTTTTTTACGATCGGATTCCCATTCCAAAACATCGCGGTTTCCAAATGTCGGAAGACCAAGTTCAATGAATTTATCCGTTCCCATGTAAGCGATAAATGAGCCGTGCGGAATGATGATGACATTTTTTGCTCTCAGTTCATCCATTTTGTCAAGAAGCTCATCATAGCGATTTAAAACCAAAAATTCATCCGGTTTTGCCAGCGGAAAAGCATCATAATATTTCGGCGGCTTGTTTAAGCAAATGCCGAGCGTTTTAAACCCTTCTTTGCGGGCGCCGTCAAAGATTTGGAGACTGGAATGAGAACAAATTGTGGCAATCGTGATGTTGTTCAAGTCGTACGATTTCACAATATTGAGAATGTCTTTTTTTGTATAGATCATAAAAATAAATCCTTGAACTTTTGACTTTAAAAGAAGTTATTATATTTAAGCTTATTTTTTGAAGGAACAAAAAAGTGAAAGCAGAATACGAAAAAAAAATGAAAAATGTTTTAAAAATCAAAAAATGTCCTGAATCGTCTTTGGTGATTTTTATGACAGCTAAACCGATGCGTTTGAAAAAAAATGCCGGCAACCAATTCGACATATTGAAAAAAATGATGACAATCAATTCGACATATTGAAAAAAATGCCGGCAACCAATTTGGTATATTGAAAAAAATGATGACGATCAATTCAATGCGTTTGAAAAAAAGAAGAAAAGAAAAAAAAGGAAAATTTGATGAATCAAATTTTCGAGAAATAAGTTTAGTTTTCAGTCGGCTCTTCTGCGACAGATTCTTCAACGGGTTCTGCAACAGGTTCTGCGACAGGTTCTGCGACAGGTTCTGCAACAGGTTCTGCGACAGGTTCTGCAACAGGTTCTGCTGCCGGCGCTGCTTCTTGCTGCGGGATACGTCTTTGAGCCGGTGTCTTAACAACTTCGGTCTTTCTGACTTCAACTCTTCTCAGCGGGTAGATGTTTTTGGTTTGCTTGTAAACCATGGAAGAGAGTTTTCCGGTAACGATTTCTTGAATCAAGTCTTCGAAGTTGATTTTAACGGCACGTCTGACAACAATGCGTGTCATAAGTGCTCTGATGGCTTTAATTTGGCTGGTTCTTGCGCGTTTGACTGTAAAACAAGTCGGTTTGATGGTCACAATGTAGCCGTCAGCGGTTCTGACTGTTAAAATGGAATCAATTTTAGATGTTTGTCTTTTTACAATGGAGCGGAGATAGTCGTTTGTCAAGTGGTGCCCGAGGAAAGCCGTTTCAGCAACATCGCCGTTGATTCGGACAATTCTAAATCTCATTTTGATGTTGTTTTTGGACATATCGTTTGTCATTTCACCGACAGTTGTTTCGATGAT